>Ga0310690_10000239_pt1 | contig 128986 bp, 113 predicted proteins | sample AusTroGonzalo_MG_2_FD_207661 | JGI IMG/M metagenome (GOLD analysis project Ga0310690, IMG submission 207661) | Bovine rumen microbial communities from tropical cattle in Woodstock, Queensland, Australia - Gonzalo_04 (v2) (version 2) | ecosystem: Host-associated > Mammals > Digestive system >...
ACAGTGCGACTATTATCTCGCCGAAGCCTGCACCCAGTATCATATTCAGTATCGCCTTGACAACAGCATATATGCCCACAGCAAGTGCAAGCTTTCTGCCATTTTCGTTATTGGTCTTCATAATAAAATCACTCCTTGGTAATCAATGTACTAATATCTATCTGTTCGCCGTCAGCCCAAAGACCTTCCAGCTTATAGAAATTACGAGTGTCCTTGTAGAATACGTGAACGATTATGTCACCGTAGTCGAGGATTATCCATGTGTTTCCGGTATCAGACTCACGGCGCTCAGGCTCAATGCCCTTCCGTGAGAGCTGAAACTCCACCTCATCCGCAAGAGTACGTGCGTGGGTGTTGCTGGTGCCGTTTACTATCACAAAATAATCGGCTAATATTGTCAGGTCGGATATTTTTATTGCCTGAATGTCCTCGCCCTTTTTGCTGTCGAGAGTTTTTACGATAAGTTCAAGTTTTTCCTTTTCGGTCATATAATACACTTCCTTTATTTTGGTGCTAAGGGATTTCTTTCCGGCTCAGTAGCGTCCTCCAGCTCTGCCAGAGTTGAATCCGTGTCGTCGTAGAAGCTGTAAGTGTGGTCAGTGATATATTCCACAATGGAGGTATTCACAATCTTGTGCTGATAGGGCATGAAATACTTGTTGAGCATATCTATGGTCTCCTGCTTGTGAACAGAATAGATGGAATACTCACCGCCGTCTCTGCCCACATAAGGAGCATCGTTGGGAGTTCCCTCACCGGGCACCATGTTCACGCGTACGTCCTCCATAGAAAGCGTTCCGGCAAAATCTCCCAGCTTGGTGAGATCGCCTACGCTCATATCGGTAGCTATCCACTCGTTCTTGCGTATCTCGTTGAGGTACCTGTAAAGGCGCGATTTGCCCTTGTGTTCGTCAACTATGGACGTGAGCTTCTTCATGGCAGCAGCCATGAATCTGCGCTGGTTCTTCATTCTGCCTATATCGCCCTCGAGCCAGCCTCCGCGGTAGCGTATGAACCATTCCGCCTGCTCGCCGGTGAGAACGGTGTCTCCGGCAGGTACTATCTTATCCGGGAAGTTCTCGGGATCGTATAGTATGCGCTCGTCAAGGTGTATGGGGATACCGCCAATAAGATCCACTATATTTACAATATCAGTGCAGACAGTAGTGATATATGCGTCAATAGGGATGAAGAAGTTTTCCTCCACCGCATCAACTACACGCTGTATGGGGGGATTTACATCCTCACGACCGAAATTGTAGATACTGTTTGCCTTGCCGTTGGGATTGCTGGTATAATCAGGCATGAAGGTATCACGTGGAATCTGGAGGATATTCAGCTTTCCGCCGCGTATATCGAACTGGAGCACCCACATTACGTCGGTGTTGGTAACGTCCTCGTCGAAGCCGAGGAACAGCACTGTGAACTGTCCTTCTATCTTCTGGGGAAGGTCAAGACCGTCGTCGTAGTCCGGAGTTACGATATCAGTATCTATATTTGGATCATGCTTGGTCTTGTCAATATTGCCCTCGATATAACCGAGGAACTGCTCGTTCTTCAGGTAGTACAGTATGGAAACGTTTTTCTTGGTGCCGTCGCGCTTGTCATCGAACCATATTATGGGCATGGTAAGGATGAGCACGGCGATTATGCAAAGGCTGAGAGTAATGGCGGCGGACTTGATTATGAAGTCCTTCCATGAAAACTTCTTCGTCTTCCCGGGCTTTTCCGGCTCCGCCTCATGCTTGCCGTGGTATTCCTGAACGGCACGCCTGTCTGGAACTATCTCATTGTCTGAGGGAGCCTCATGCAGTCCGTGGTATTGCTGGGCAGGCTGATCCTTCCTGACCTTCACGAGCTTCCTGAGTGGCTTTCTTGCCGGCTCCTGAGCGCTTTTCTCAGGAACTTTCTCCTCTGACTTTACCTCCGGCTCTGCCTCGGGAACCTCTCCCTTATCAGCATTCTCCATCACGGGAGTTTCCTCTGTGATCTTTTCTTCCTTTACCGGAATTCTTTCCGGGATCTCATTTCTCACAGGCTCGGTCTCCGCTGCCTCTATGGCTTCAGGATGAGCCGCTGCCTCTATGACAGGTCCCAGATCTATACCAAAAGCAGGAGCTTTCTTTCCTCCGGGAGCTCTCTCCAGCGAAGGCTTCAGATCAAGTCCGAGGGCAGGTCTGCTTTTCTTTTTTCTGCCTCCGTGACCTGAGCCGCCGGACATTTCCTGTCCGTTCCGCTTTTTATCATTGTTATTCTGTTTCATTTATTTCCTCTCTTAAATCCGTCACTTGACTCATACGGTCTCTGCAAACGGGTATAGAAATTATATCCCTCAGCAGTACATATGGGTATAAGTCCGCCTTTCTTCACAACTGACTTCATAGAGAACGCAAAAGCCTCCAGCATAGCCTCGTTAAGGCTGGTATATGCCAGCTTGCGCATCCTGTCAACATCCTTGTAGTCTCTGTCGGCGGATATAAGGTCACCAAGATACACTATCTCCTCAAGACGGGACATACCTGCCCTGCCGACAGTGTGGAACCTTATGGCGTTGAGTATGTCTATATCCTCAACTCCGAATTCCTTTTTCACAAAGCCTGCACCGGCAACAGCGTGCCAGAGCGACTTTGTCTCCAGCTCCTCGCGGCAGTAGGTAAAGCCGCTGTTTATAACAAGCTCTTTCTGCTCGTCATCTGGGAGCTCCTTGCATATATCATGAAGGAGTCCGGCAAAATATGCCTTATCCGGATCCTCGCCGTATTTCTCGGCAAGCTTCCTGCACTCAACTGCAACATTCAGGGAATGTCCGTACCTTTTGGCAGAAAGTCTCTCCTTCAGAAACTTCTTTTTATCATCGGGGTTATAAAGCAACTTTGATTCACCTCGTACATGATATAATCCCTTTAATCTTATATATTGTACTACATTTTCATCAAGATAGCAAGCATAATTCTCATTTTTTGCAATTTTTTTTCTTACAAGAGTGGATGACACTTCAAGAGGCTCGGCTCTGCTTATTAGGATATTACCGAAGCTACGCAGAGTATCAGCCTTTTTTTCAAGCTCTGACATATCGCCGTCGTTGCGGGAAACTACGCACAGTGAAGCCTGCGCGAGTATGTCCTCAAAGCGATACCATGTCTCAAAGCAGAGTAGCATATCGCTGCCCACCAGCAGGAAGAGCTCGTCATCCGGATACATCTCGCGGAAATGCTCCACGGTATATATGGAATAGCTCACCCTGTCGGAGCTGAGCTCGAAATCGCTCACATCAAGCACGCCGTCGTCACCGCAGGCGAGCCGGAGCATTTCCAGCCTGTCCTCGCCGGAAGCATACTCGGCACTGGAGCGGTGAGGCGATATTTTCGACGGAACGAAATATACCTTGTCCAGACCGAAGTCCCTTGCCGCTGAGCGTGCAAGGTGGATATGTCCGTTGTGTACGGGATTGAAGCTTCCTCCGTATATACCTATTCGCATAGCTGTCCTCCGATCATTTCCACGGGCGTTTTTTACCTGTCCAGCCCTTTTCCTTCCAGTAGTCCACATCAGTCTTGTTCCAGCCGCTCCGCTGGATAAGCCTCATAAGATTGAAAAAGCCCTTGGTCTTCAGCGGCACACGGACTTTTCCCTCTCTGCGAAGAATCTTTTTCGCTATACTGTCAGTTTTCTTTTCCAGCTTAGCCTTTCTTCCGGAGTCAACTGTGTCCCAGCTCACCGCCCTAACAGCCATACCCAGCTTGTAGGTCTTGGGAATGCCCCAGAAGAAGCAGCTGCCCGCCATATCCTTAATAGTAGACTTCATGCCTGCTCCGGCAGCCGTCGCGACTATCACAGCCTGCTTGCTGAACATTCTTTCATCGGGACGGTGAACCATCCAGCGCCAGCCGTAGTGATCCAGCAGAGCCTTCATCTGTCCGGTAGCGTGGTAGACGTAAACCGGCGATGACATTATGATAACGTCTGCGGCGTCTATCTTCTCTGTTATGGGGCGGAGCCTATCATAGTGCGGACAGGTATTATCGCCCTTTCCAAAGCAGCTTGTGCAGCCGAGACAGAACTGGTCAAAGTCCCGGGGCAGAAAGACCTCGCTGATATTATCCGCTGAGGTTATCTTCTCAGCCACCAGCCGAGCGGTATGGTAGGTCGAGCCCTTGTGGTTCGTACCGCTGATTATCAGTACCTTCATTTTTTATCAGCTTTCGGGATGTTCTCTATGACCGGATCTTTCTCGTTTCGCTTGAAAAGCACGAATTTACTGCCTATGACCTGCACTACCTCAGAATCGGTAGCCTCGGCTATCTCGTCGGCAGCCTCACGAGGAGTATACCCGGAATTATCCAGCACGCGGAGCTTTATGAGCTCGCGCTTTCTCAGTGCCTCACTGATGTCCTTGCACATAGCCTCGTTGACTCCGCCCTTTCCTATCTGGAAGATAGTATCGTATGTGGAAGCTATACCGCGAAGGTAGGCTCTCTGCTTGCTTGTAAGCATATCATTCACCGTATCTTTCTTTAAGTAGGCGGTACAGCTCTCTGAGAGCCGCACCTCTGTGGCTTATCCTGTTTTTTTCATCAGCGGACATCTCCGCCATTGTGCGCTCGCCGACCATGAATACCGGATCGTAGCCGAAGCCGTTAGTGCCTCGGGATCCATATCCTATCCAGCCCTCACAACTGCCGCTTACTGCAAAGGACTCCCCTGCTTCGTCAAGGAAAGCTATTGAACACACGAATCTTGCCGTGCGCTTTTCCGCAGGAACGTCCGCCAGCTCACCCAGAAGCTTGCCGCATTCCTGTCCCTTGGGAGCGTATCTTGCAGAGTGTACTCCCGGTCTGCCGCCGAGAGCGTCCACGCACAGACCGCTGTCGTCGGCGAACACTGCGGTTTTCCTGCCGTATTTTTCAGCAAAGGCACTGTACACCGCTCTTGCCTTTATCATGGCATTCTCAGCAAATACCGCACCGTTTTCCTCGGGATCGCACTGTATGTCTATGTCGTTCAGCGAGAGTATCTCTATCCCCAGCGGCGAAAGTATCTCCCTCGCCTCACGGAGCTTATTCTCATTGTTGGTAGCCATTACCAGCTTATTCATCATCGCTGTCGTCCTCATTTTTTCTGCCGAAAAGTCTGCTGAAGAAGCCTCTCTTCTTCTTGGGCTCAGCCTCCTGAGGAGCTTCTTCTTCATTCTCAGCATCCTCGTCCTCTTCTGACTCTTCATCGTCCTCGGCTTCATCTTCATCATCAGACTCGTCTTCCTCGTCATCGGACTCCTCGCCGCTCTCGGAATCATCTTCCTCGTCAGCTTCTTCGTCCTCGTCTACGCTGTCCTCTTCATAAGACTCATCCTCAGCTTCGTAGGACTCGTCTGATTCAGTTTCATCCTCATTCTCTTCGTCAGATTCGTCTTCATTATCCTCTTCCTCATCGGACTCTTCATCGCTGTCGGCTTCTTCATCCTCTTCATCCTCGTCGTACTCGGCATCTTCGTCTTCCTCGTCCTCATACGGGATAAACACGCCGTACTCGTTGTAGTAACCGAGAGACTCGTCCTCGCCGGCCTCTTCCTCGTCCTCCTCGAACTCCTCGGGATCCACCTCGCTGAAAAGCGCCTCCACGAAGGTGCGGCTGTCAAAGGGCTGGAGGTCGTCTATCTTCTCTCCCACGCCTATGAGCTTAACCGGTATGCCCAGCTCGTTCTTTATGGAGATTACTATTCCTCCCTTGGCAGTACCGTCAAGCTTAGTGAGGACTATTCCCGTGATAGGAGCAGTCTCGCTGAAAAGCTTTGCCTGATTTACCGCATTCTGACCGGTTGTAGCGTCCAGAACAAGAAGCACCTCGCGGGAGCATTCTCCTGCCTTGGTGTCTATGATGCGATTTATCTTAGCCAGCTCATCCATAAGGTTTTTCTTGTTGTGGAGTCGTCCGGCTGTGTCTATTATGACAACGTCGCACTCTCTTGCCTTTGCCGCTTCAAGAGCATCGTATACTACCGCTCCGGGATCAGATCCCTCGGCGTGCTTAACTATGTCAACTCCGGCACGCTCGGTCCAGACCTGCAGCTGGTCTATCGCAGCTGCACGGAAGGTGTCTGCCGCAGCAACGAGAACTTTCTTGCCCTCGCTCTTGAACTGGTGGCAGAGCTTTCCTATGGTAGTGGTCTTTCCTGCGCCGTTTACTCCGATGACCATTATCACTGCCGGAGAAACTGTAAGGTCAAGACCGGTATCGTCGCCCATTATCTCGCCGATGACCTCGTGGATAAGCTCCATAACCTCATTTGGATCGGTTATTCCGCGCTCCTTTATCTTCTTGCGGAGCCTGTCGCAGATCTCCTCTGAGGTCTCAACGCCTATATCGCTCATTATCATGGCTTCCTCAAGGGCATCGAAAAGCTCCTCATCTATTTTGGTAAAGGAATTGGTTATCCTTCTAAGACTGCTTATGAACGAATCCTTAGTCTTACGCAGTCCGGCTGCTATTTTTGAAAAAAGTCCCATAATTGCTCCTGACCGCCGCTAATGCGGCTGTTATTGTCCGGAAGCGTCACTGTACATCAGCAACGTCCTCCTGAAAGTCCACCTGCTCCATTTTGAGCAGCTTGGATATGCCGTCCTCCTGCATAGTAACGCCATAGAGGACATTTGCCTCCTCCATAGCGCTTCTTCTGTGAGTTACCAGCACGAACTGAGTAGTGTCTGTGAAATTCTTCAGATACTGTGCGTACTTCCTTACGTTTACCTCATCGAGAGCGGCGTCTATCTCGTCCAGTATACAGAACGGTGCCGGTCTGAGGCGAAGTATGGCGAAGTATATGGCTATCGCCACGAAGGACTGCTCTCCTCCTGAAAGGGATATAAGGTTTTTGATGACCTTTCCGGGAGGCGCTACACTTATCTCTATTCCCGACTCCAGAACATTTTCCGGATCGGTAAGTATGAGCTCAGCCTTTCCGCCGCCGAAGAGCTCCACGAATATCTCCTTGAAGTTGGCATTGATTATCTCAAAGCTCTCGGCGAATATCCGGCACATCTCCTCGGTGAGACCTGTGATTATCTTTTCCAGCTCTGTCTTAGAGCGCTGTACATCCGCTATCTGTGCGGACATGAACTCGTATCGCTCCGAGACCTCCTTGTATTCTTCGATAGCCTCAACGTTTACATTTCCGAGGGCTCTTATGCGGTTCCTGATGTCGTTTAGCTCCTTCTGAGCCGCATTTATGTCCTCTAACTTCTCCGCTATCTGAACAGCCTCCGAGCGGTTGAGCTCGTAGTTTTCCCGGAGCTGATTGATGATATGGTCGGAATCACGGCAAACAGCGTCCCGACGCTCTTCAAGGCGAGTCATCTCGCCGGAGAGCTTCTCCTTGGCTTCGTTTATCTGCTTCAGACCGTTCTGGAGCTCTTTCACAAGGCGGTTCTGCTCAGTGTGCATTGCCTGATATTTCGCTATCTGCTCGTTGTAAACAGCGGTATTGTCCTTCAGTCCGGCAAGCTTGTTTTTCAGCTCGTCAATGCCGCTCTGCTTTTCTGCGATGACACTCTGCTGATGAGCTATCTCGTCCTCAAAGCGCTTGCTTCCGGCACTGAGCTCCTCAATGTTATGCTTTACGCGGGAGATTTCAAGTTCCTGAGCCTGAAAATCCTTTGCAAGCTCCATGCCTTTTATCTTTAACTGTGAGAGCTTCTCTGAAAGCTCCTCCCTGTGTCTGCGGAGCTTCTCGCGGCTTTCCTGTCCGGCAGCAAATTCCGATTCAGCTTTCCTGATTTTTTCATCTGCCTCAGCTAATGCCTTTTCAGAATCCGCAATACTCTTTTCTGCAGCCTTTATCTTCTGCTCGGCGTCGGCTATCTGTCTGCCGGAGTCCTCAGAACGTGCTCCCAGCTGCTCCACCAGAGCTTCAAGGCTTGAGAGTTCCGCCTTTATGCGGACTCCCTCCGCCTCGCATTTTGCCAGTTCATCCTTTGCAGCCTCGGTGTCATAGCGAAGCTTCTCGGACTCTGCGCGGAGCTTCTCAGCATTTGCCCTGAGACCGTCTCTGTCAGCTTCCAGCTTTGATATCTCGGCGTCGAGAGTATCCAGCTCGTTCTTTCGTGTGATGATGCCTCCGGACTTCTGCGCCGAGCCTCCGGTAAAGGAACCTCCGGCGTTTATCACCTGTCCGTCGAGGGTGACTATCTTGAATTTGTAACCGTACTTTTTGGCTATAACAGTAGCGGTGTCGATGTCCTCAGCTATGACTATGCGTCCCAGCAGAGAACTGATTATGCCGCTGAATTTCTGGTCGAAGGTGACTATCCTGCTGGCGTTGGCGATAAAGCCCTCGCAGTCCTCAAGCCCCTGCTCGCTGAGCTCTCTGCCCTTGACAGAGGTTATGGGCAGGAAGGTGGCACGTCCGCCGTTCTGCTCCTTCAGGAAGCGTATGCAGCGCTTGGCGATGTCTTCGTTCTCCACGATGATGTTCTGCATAGCGCCGCCGAGAGCAGTCTCAACAGCTACTGCGTACTTTGGCTCGACACTGATGTTCTGGGCGACTGTGCCGGATATTCCGCCGATCCTGCCCTGCTTTGAGGCTCTCAGCACCTGCTTTACGCTGCCGGCAAAGCCCTCCATATTGTTTTCAAGGTCGGTAAGTATCTTTTTGCGCTGCTGTTTTTCTCTCAGGTCGTAGATAGCTCTTTCGAAGTCTTCCTTTGCCTTCTCGAAGCCCTCCCGGCGGGAGGTATACAGCCTTTCCAGTCCGCTAAGACGGTTCCTAAGCTCTCCGATACGCTCGCTGTTTGCTTTGCGCTCAGTTTCGGAGGCTTCTGCTTTTTCCTTATATCCGGCAATGGAGCTCTCCAGCTCGCTGCTGCTGCTGTGAAGCTCCTCCAGACGGTGCTTTTCGTCCTCTATGGAGCTCCTTGCGGACTCTATGGCGAAGCGGTGCTCGCTCTGTCTGATGTACAGATTGTTTATCTCGCTTCCGGTCTTATCCACGCTGTCTCCCAGCTGAGAGCTGTCCTGCTCCGCCTTTGCGAAGCTCGCCTCAGCCGCGGCTATCTCAGCCTCCAGCGCCTCTTTATCCTTTGCCAGCACTGCAAGCTTTTCCTCTGCCTTCTTCTTTTCTTCAAGGAGGGCAAGCTTGGCCTCACCGGAGCTGTCAATGTTCCTGCGTGCAGCCTCAACAGCTTCATTGCAGTGCTTTATGTCGTTTTCAAGAACGGCTATACCTGACTTCATGTCAGAAGCCGACTGCTCCTCTTCCAGCATTTTTCTGCGGAGCTCATCTGAGCGTACGGTGCTTTCCTGCATTTTCCGGTAGCCGTCCTGGATCTTCTGCTCCTCGCGCTGGATATCGTTTTCTATATTCTCGTATTCGTTCCTGCTTACGAGTATCTTTTCGTCAGTTGCATCCAGACTGGCTTTCAGCTCGTCCAGACGGTGTACCCAGACGGATATTTCCAGCTTTTTGCGTTCCTCCGCCAGCTTTATGAATTTTTCCGCCTTCTGTGACTGTATCCTCAGAGGCTCCACTCGTCCCTCCAGCTCGGAGAGTATATCCGTAAGGCGCACGAGGTTCTCCTGCGCCGCTGTGAGCTTGCGCTCAGCCTCGACTTTCTTGTAACGGAATTTCGATATACCGGCAGCCTCCTCGAATATATCGCGGCGCTCGCTGCTCTTTGCACCCACTATCTCGGCGATACGTCCCTGACCGATAATGGAGTAGCCGTCCCTTCCGAGACCGGTGTCCATAAACAGCTCGTTTATGTCCTTCAAACGGCACTGTCTGCCGTTTATCATATACTCACTCTCGCCGCTGCGGTAGAGCTTTCTGGTAACGGCTATCTCGTCGTCCATATCGCTGATAGTCTTATCGGAATTATCTATATTCAGAGTAACGGCTGCGAAGCCCATGGGCTTCCTTGCAACAGTACCGGAAAAAATAACGTCTTCCATTTTGTTGCCTCTGAGAGTCTTTGTGGACTGCTCTCCCAGCACCCAGCGAACCGAATCGCCGATATTACTTTTTCCGCTGCCGTTGGGACCTACTACTGCCGTAAGTCCCTTGTCAAAGGTAAGACTTATCTTGTCAGGGAACGATTTGAAGCCCTGTATTTCAAGTGATTTGAGGTACAATCCCTCACCTCCTCAGTAAGCATTCATATACGGGAACGCTGTCGTCCCCGGCTATTTTCAGCTCTGTACCCAGTTCTCTGAAATAGCTTATATTTGACCTGTTCTGTCCCACAGCCTTGCTTATCTCACGGCTGTTCACAAGGACAGTTACGCTGCCACTCACGGGACAGCTATCAAGCAGTTTTTCTATGACGCTGCGGTAAATCTGTGACTCGCAGAGCTCCCGGAAAGCCGGGTGGTAGTAGCCTGCCACCTTATCCTGCTCCACAAATTCACTGGCGTGGAGCCCGCACTTTATGACGCTGATACCGCTCTCGGTGAAAAGTCTTATAAGAGACGCGCACAGGCTCACCATGCTGTCAAAGGGCTCGGGAACATATACGCCGCCCCGGTAAAGCTCCGCAAGGCGCGTGCCGTTCAGCACCACCACCGGATATATCCTTACGGTAGACGGTCCCAGCGAGATAAGCTCACGGGCTGTCTGCATATCGGTCTCCAGGCTGCTTTTGTAGAGTCCTGTCATCATCTGCAAGCCAAGCTCGAAGCCATTCTCCTTTATGAGCCTGCCTGCATTCCTTACGTCTTCCGCGGAATGTCCGCGCTCGTTAGCCGCGAGCACCTCGTCACTCATGGACTGCGCTCCCAGCTCTATGGCTGTCACGCCGTACTTTTTCAGCAGTCCCAGCACCTCGCTGTCTATACAGTCCGGACGTGTAGAGCAGCGTATGCCGCGGAATTTTCCCTCTTCCACGAACTCCGAGGCTGCTTCTAGAAGTTCCAGCATATAGTCACGGGGAATGGCGGTAAAACTGCCTCCGAAAAAGGCTATCTCCGTATTTTCCGGAGACTTTACCTCAACGAGAGCCCTGCGGCATATCTCAGTGACTTCATTCCCGTCCGGAAGATGCCGAGCTCCGCTTATAGTCCTCTGGTCACAGAAGCTGCAAGTATGGGGACATCCCACATGGGGGATGAATATGGAAATATTACTGTGCTTCATAGCCCATGAGTCCGAGAGCTTCCTTTGCAGCAAGCTGCTCGGCTTCCTTTTTGCTCCTGCCCTTGCCCTTTCCGATGACCTGACCGTTCAGGCAGACCTCCACCACGAAGCGCTTGTTGTGGTCGGGACCTTCCTCACCGATAAGGACGTACTCCACCTTCTCCTCAGGATTTTTCTGTACGACCTCCTGAAGAACGGTCTTGAAGTCGTTGAACACGGGCTTTTTGGTATACTTTATATCGTCCGGCATGAAATGAAGGATATGCCTTGCAGCCGGCTCCATTCCACCGTCGAGATAAATTGCAGCGATGACCGCTTCAAAGGCGTCGGCAAGTATGGAGGGACGCTCCCTGCCGCCGGTATTCTCCTCTCCCTTGCCGAGGAGGAGATAATCTCCCAGGTCTATCCTCTGGGCAAAAACGTGCAGGGACTTCTCGCATACCAGCGAGGCTCTCATTTTTGTGAGGTCACCCTCAGCCACGTTCAGATTCTTGTAAAGGTAGTCGGAAACAACAATGGAAAGCACGCTGTCTCCGAGAAATTCCAGTCTTTCATTGCTGCCGGAGGGGAGTTTTCTCTCATTGGCATAGGACGAATGTGAAAGCGCCTGCACCAGCAGCTGTTTATTCCGGAAGCTGTAACCGATAGCCTCCTCTAATTTTTCAATATCTTTCATACTAACTCCTTTTTGGAGGCAGACATCTTTTCAACATAGCTCTCTATCTCGCCGGTAACATTTCCGTCCACGCAGAGCTTTGCCTGTCTTATGGCGTTGAAGAAGGCTTTGCCGTCGGAGCTTCCGTGAGCCTTGATAACAGGCTTCCTTGCGCCCAGAAGCGCTGAACCGCCGACCTCCTTGTAGTCCATCTGCTTGCGGAAGGTGTTGAGCTTTCCGATTGAGAACAGAGCTCCCACCTTGCCTGTGCCGGAGAATATCCACTTCAGCTTCTTTGAAATGAACGAGCCCATTCCCTCATAAAGCTTGAGGGCAACATTTCCGGTAAAGCCATCGGTGACAACCACCTGTACCTCGCCTGCGGGCATATCTCTTGCCTCGATATTGCCCACGAAATTAAGTCCTGATTCGCTGAGGAGCTTATAGGTCTCTATCTCAAGCTCCCTGCCCTTTGTCTCCTCCGCGCCGATGTTCAGAAGAGCTACCTTGGGCGATTCTATGCCCATGACCTTTTCCATGTAGGCGCTGCCCATTACGGCAAACTGCACCAGCATCTCGGGACGGCACTCTGTATTAGCACCTGCATCCACAAGCACAAAGCTGCCCTTGTCCGCAGGCATTACCGGTGAAGGAGCAATACGCCTGATACCTTTGATACGCTTGACGATGAAGGCTGCTCCTATGACGAGAGCTCCTGTGCTTCCGGCAGAAACAAAGGCGTCACCTCTGCCCTCGGCAAGTATTCTGAGCCCCAGCGCCATAGAAGTGCTGCTGCCGGACTTCAGTATCTCCTTCGGTTCCTCATGAATATCAAAAATATCATCTGTATGTGCTATCTTCATGCCTTTAAGACTTATGTGGTTTTCCTCCGCACAAGCCATTATCTTTTCCTTGCTGCCCGTCAGGACTATCTCTGTACCCAGCTTCCTGACAGCTCTTTCGCAGCCTTTAAGCACTTCCAGAGGAGCATTGTCTCCTCCGAAAGCGTCAACTATTATTCTCGCCATACCCTATCCTTTCCAGTTCTTTTCTCAGGGATTCTACGGCACGCTCTGCATATGCGCCGTAACGTTCTTTTTTGTCCTTTATCCTTTTGCCGATGTCGGGAAGTATACCCATATTTGCGCCCATCGGCTGGAACTTTCCGCTGTTGAACGGATCGCTTATATAAGCCGAAAGAGCTCCGGTCATGGTATCCAGGGGAAGTCGCAGCGGTTCAAATCCCTTTATCCTGCGTGCAGCGGCGATACCTGCAATGATACCGCTGGCAGCCGATTCCATATAGCCCTCCACGCCGGTTATCTGTCCGGCGAAGAATATCTCCGGTCTTGAACGCATGGAGAAATCAGAGTTGAGCAGCTCGGGGCTGTTTATGAATGTATTCCTGTGCATAACGCCATAGCGTATGAACTCAGCGTTTTCAAGTCCGGGTATCATGGAGAATACCCTTTTCTGCTCGCCGAATTTCAGGTTAGTCTGAAAGCCAACAAGGTTGAAAAGCGTGCCCTCGCGGTTCTCGCGGCGGAGCTGCACCACAGCATAGGGACGTCTGCCTGTACGGCTGTCGGTTATGCCCACCGGCTTCATAGGTCCGAAGCGCATGGTATCAATGCCCCGGGAGGCAAGCTCCTCGATAGGCATACAACCCTCGTAAACGCTGAATGGATGAGTCTCGAAGTCCTTGAGCTGAACTCTCTCCGCTTCGATAAGAGCCGCATGAAATGCAAGATATTCATCCTTTTCCATGGGACAGTTTATATAGTCAGCGTCGCCTCTGTCATAACGTGAGGCAAAGAACACTCTTTCCTTGTCGAGGCTGTCAAAGGTGACTATGGGAGCGGCAGCATCGTAGAAACTGAGTCCCTCGCCGCAAAGTCCGCGGATGACCTCAGCCATAGCTCCGGAGGTAAGAGGTCCGGTAGCAATAATGGTCATTCCCTCCGGCAGTTCAGTTACCTCACCGCCTATTATTTCTATAAGTGGATGCGAGCTTATTTTTGCGGTAACTGCGTCGGAGAAGCGCTCTCTGTCCACCGCAAGAGCTCCTCCAGCTTCGACAGAGTTTTCCTTCGCGCAGGGTACTGTCAGCGAGCCCAGCATCTCCATCTCGTATTTCAGCAGTCCGGCAGCAGATTCCAGCCTCTCGGCTTTCAGGGAATTGGAGCACACAAGCTCCGCAAAGCCCCTGTACTTATGGGCTGGGGTATACTTTTCAGGCTTCATCTCATAGAGCCTTACTCTGATACCTTCCTGTGCCAGTCTCCACGCAGCCTCGCAGCCGGCAAGACCTGCGCCTATAACATTAACGGCTGAACTCATTTCTTTATCTCTCTTTCGTAGCCGCAGCCCTCGCTCTCGCAGACGAGCTTTCCAGATTTTCCGCCCTTCATAAACAGAGTCTTTCCGCAGGTGGGGCAGACCTCACCCGTAGGCACGTTCCATGTCATGAAATTGCAGTCCGGGTAGCCCTCGCAGCCGTAGAAACTCCTACCCTTCTTGGATTTTTTCAGGAGCATCTTCTTGCCGCAGCGGGGACAGCTTCCCTCAGTCTCGGTTACTATCTTCTTGGTGTTGCGGCAGTCCGGGAAGCCGGGGCAGGCAAGGAATTTTCCGTACTTGCTGTACTTTATCACCATTTTTCTGCCGCAGTTCTCGCAGACGACATCGGTCTCCTCGTCCGGCACCTTGACTCTTTTGCCGTCCATAGCCTCCTCAGCCTTTTTGAGAGTCTTTGAGAAGTCGTCGTAGAATTCGTGGAGGGTGCTGACCCAGTCCTTTTCGCCATGCTCCACCTCATCGAGATTGTTCTCCATTTCTGCGGTGAACTTGGCGTCCACTATCTTCTTGAAGTGGTCCTTCATCAGCTCGGTGATGACCTCGCCCAGATTGGTAGGCTTGAGAGCCTTGCCCTCGTGCTCCACATAGCGGCGGGAGGTTATAGTTGTTATGGTAGGTGCATAGGTACTCGGACGACCTATGCCGTTTTCTTCAAGAGCCTTGATGAGCGAGGCTTCTGTATAGCGTGCAGGCGGCTGAGTGAAATGCTGGTTGCCATCTATTGACTTCAGTTTCAGCTTATCCTCGGCTTTCAGCTCCGGGAGCATTTTCTTGTTCTCCTCGGCGGAGTCCACCGACTCAACGTAGAGCGTCATAAAGCCGTCGAACTTTACAGAATAACCGGAAGCCCTGAACGTACAACCGTTGGCTTCAATGTCCGCAGAGACAGTATCCAGCAGGGCATTTGCCATCTGGCTTGCGATAAAGCGCTCCCATATGAGCTTATAGAGCTTATACTGGTCGGAGGTAAGGCTGTCCTTTACTCTTGCAGGAGAAAGCTCCGGTGTTGAGGGACGTATAGCTTCATGGGCGTCCTGAGCGTTGCTCTTGGACTTATATGTTCTTGGCTCGGCAGGGAGATAGTCCTTGCCGTAAACAGTTCCGATATATTTTGCGGCAGCAGCCTTAGCCTCGTCGGAGATTCTAAGACTGTCGGTTCTCATGTAGGTGATAAGACCTACTGCACCGACTCCGGCAACATCCACACCTTCGTAAAGCTCCTGAGCGGCTTTCATTGTACGCTTGGCGCTGAAGCCCAGCTTTCTTGAAGCCTCCTGCTGAAGAGTTGATGTGATAAATGGAGGTGCCGGCTGCTTCTTGGTCACCTTTTTCTTTACCGATCTTACTGTATATTCTGCATTTTCAAGTCGTGCCAGCAGACCGTCCGCAGCAGCCTTACCGGGTATCTCAAGCTTTTCGCCGTCAACGGCTACCAGTGAAGCCTCGAACACCTTTCTCGACGACGGAGCCATGAACTTGGCGTCGATAGACCAGTATTCCTTGGGTATGAATTTTCTTATCTCGTTTTCCCTGTCCACAACAAGGCGGACTGCCACGGACTGCACTCTTCCGGCTGAAAGTCCTCTCTTGACCTTCTTCCAGAGGAAGGGACTAAGCTCATATCCCACAAGTCTGTCAAGGATACGTCTTGCCTGCTGAGCGTTCACCAGATCAACGTCGATCTTATGGGGATTGCTCATACCGTTCTTGACGCCGGTCTTGGTTATCTCGTTGAAGGCGACACGGTTGTTCTCCTCCATATCCAGCTTGAGCATCTGCGCTATATGCCATGATATAGCTTCTCCCTCGCGGTCAGGGTCGGTAGCGAGATATACCTTATCGCATTTCTTGGCACGCTTTTTGAGTTCCTTGATAACGTCCTCCTTGCCCTTCATATCCGTATACTGGGGCTGAAAGTCGTTATCCTTGTCAACGCCCATTTTCGACTTTGGAAGGTCGCGGACATGTCCCATAGAAGCGATGACCTCGTAACCCGCACCAAGATATTTCTGTATCGTCTTAGCCTTTGCAGGCGACTCAACTATAACTAAATCTGACATCTGCCAATTACCTCTTATTTCATGATTTCATACATTTTCCCCGGCAGCGAACGCACTGCTCCCTCTATCTCTAGTTCGGTGAGGGCTGTCATGAGCTCCTGCACACCGCCTTCAAGCTTCTGTGCAAGAACATCTGCGTGGACCGGTCCATCCTTCAGCAGACCTATTATCTGCTTATGCAGCTCCGGCATATCATCGGTGATGATGACGCGGGCTGGTGCTGGCTGCTTTTCGGGCAGCTTATCTCTGTGCCTGTTGTTTTTAGTCTCAGTGCTGAGACCGGCTGTTCCTGCCTTCACACCGGCATTCTCGAACATATCCATGAGAGCCTTCTGGCGTTCGTCCTCTGAGTAGCTAAAGCCGAATCTTCTCATAGTCGGGTGTATCTCGTCCTTGATCTCACTGTCGATATTGCCGCCTATCCTGAAGCAGTCCAGTATATCACGGCTGCCAAGGAGCAGTCTTGCTCCGTTTCTCAGTAGCTCACAGTTTCCGGAGTAGGCATCGCTCATTATATCGGCAGGAGGCAGACAGAAAAGCTCCCTTCCGTGGTCTACCGCGAGATTCGCAGTTATAAGCGAGCCGCTCCTTATGGAAGCCTCAAACACCACTGCAGCTCTGCCCAGAGCTGCAAGTATCCTGTTTCTTGCCGGAAAATTCTGTGAGTGAGGCGGAGTTCCCGGGGGATACTCGGATATGAATACTCCTCCGGAAGCTATTATATGATCGCGGTACTGAATATTTCCTCTCGGGTAGTCTACGTCTATGCCGCAGCCCAGTACACAGGCTGTGGGACGTCCGATGTCGGCTCCGGCAAGCTGAGCTGTTATGTCAGTGCCAAGGGCGAAGCCGCTTACTATCACGATGCCGTTTGAAGCGAGCTCTCCGCATATGCAGGAAGCTGCCCTGAGTCCGTATTCCGAAGCGTTGCGTGTACCCACGGCAGTTACGGTCCTCGTGCCCCGGAGGCATGAAATGTCGCCCTTATAGTAAAGAACTGCCGGAGGATTGGCTATATGTCTCAGCTGAGGAGGATATTCGCCGCTGCCGTAGCCAATGACGCTTATCCCCTTTCCGGCACATTCCTCTATGAGCTTTGAAGCGCGTGAAATGTCGGTGTTCCGGACCTTTTCGCGATCGGTATCATTGAGTCGCAGCAGAGTCATTCCACTGGAGAGTTCCTCGTAAGCCTCGCCGGCAGTTTCATAGAGACACATTGCCTCCCATATCCTGCGGCTGCCTACGCCGAACACCATAGTGAGCCAGAGCCAGTATTCAGTTTCGTTCACACATATCGCCTCCGCTCATTATATTTTTTTCAGTTCCCACATAAGTATACCGGCTGCCATTGCAGCGTTGAGGGAATTGATATTTCCGTGCATTGGTATAGTTACCTTCATTCCGCAGCGTGAAGAGATCTCTGGCGGCAGACCGTTGCCCTCGTTGCCGATGAAAACGGCATTCCTGCCGGTGAAGATGTGCTCCGTAACCGGAACAGCGTTGCTGTCAATAACTGCTGCCGACGTATTCACGCCGTTCTCCTCCAGCAGAGCAAAGAGCCTTTCCGTGTCGTTTTCGACGGCGATATTCATTCTGAACACCGAGCCCATTGTGGAACGTATGACTTTGGGGCTGTAAAGCTCGCAGCTGCCGGAGAGCAGCACTCCATCGATACCGAGAGCGTCAGCGGTGCGGATTATCATACCCACGTTTCCGGGATCCTGAAGTCCGTACAGCACCACGTATCTTCCATCGGGAGCGAACTTCATGCTGCGGTCGGCAGGTATCCTGCAAACCGCGAAAACTCCCTGGGTATTCTCAGTCGAGGCGATCTTATTTCCAAGTTCATTTGAAATTACGATAGTCCTTGTATCTCTCAAATCAGCCTGAAACAGAATGTCACCGAATTTTTCCTGAGCCTGACGTGTTACTATAAGGTGAGTGATACCGCTGTTCTCGTTCAGGGCATCGCAGACTATGCGGAGCCCCTCCAACACGAATAAGCCGTACTGAAGCCTCTCTTTTTTTGAAGAGGAAAGCTTCTGATACAGCTTGATAACAGGATTATCCTTTGAAGTGATGATGTTTTCCAATACAACGGACACCTCCGTTTCTTTTCGGAGGGCAGGAGGTAGCTCCCGCCTCCTACAAGAAAACACGCCCTTAATTAAATAGGAGCGTGTTTAATCTGCCATTAAAGAGCTGCCTTAGCCTTCTCAGCGATTGCTGTGAAGCCTGCTGCGTCGCTGATAGCGATCTCGGAGAGCATCTTTCTGTTGAGAGTGATGCCAGCCTTCTTGCAGCCGTTCATGAATGTTGAATAGTTAAGACCGTTGAGCTTAGCAGCAGCGGAGATTCTTGTGATCCAGAGCTGTCTGAACTGTCTCTTCTTCTGCTTTCTTCCGATGTAAGCGTAGTTGCCGGACTTCATTACGGCCTGTTTAGCCATCTTGAAGTGCTTGCTCTTAGCGCCGAAGTAACCCTTAGCAAGCTTTAAAGTCTTATTTCTTCTCTTACGAGTCATCATTGCACCTTTAATACGTGCCATAATCTTTTACCTCCAGTATTAAAATTACGAAAAAAACGGTTAGTTGCCTTGATCAAAGATAAGGAACAAGCTTCTTGATGGTAGGAGCGTTTGTTACGTCAGCAACGCCGGCGTTACGAGCGATTCTCTTGCGCTTGGTATCCTTCTGAGTAAGTCTGTGTCTCTTGTTGGTGTGCTGGTACTTTACCTTACCGCTTCCTGTAATCTTAAAACGCTTCTTAGCGCCTGAGTGAGTTTTAACCTTTACCTTTGCCATTTTATGATCCTCCTTACTTAGCAGCCTTAGGTGAGACGAACATAACTAAGCTGCGTCCCTCCATTTTGGCTGGCTTTTCAACAGTGCCGACGCCTGAAACTGCTTCCTTGAAACGCTCGAGCAGGTCATTGCCGAGTTCCGGATGAGCGATAGCTCTCTTGCGGAATCTTACTGAAACCTTGAGTTTGTCGCCGCCCTGCAGGAATTTAGCAGCCTGATTGACCTTTGTTTCAAAATCGTGGGTATCTATCGTAGAGAACATTCTTATCTCTTTGATAGCAACGACCTTCTGATTTTTTCTTGCTTCCTTTTCACGCTTCTGCTGTTCAAAGCAATACTTTCCATAGTCCATGATACGGCACACGGGCGGTGTTGCCTGCGGAGCGATCTTTACGAGGTCAAGCTCCTGATCGAATGCGATCTGCTGAGCCTCTTTGGCTGATAATACACCGAGCTTTTTTCCGTCAGCGTCGATAACGAGAACTTCCTTGTCTCTTATATCTTCGTTGATCTGCAGTTCCTGTTTGCTAATCGTCAAGCACCTCCAACTATTATAATATAAAACAAAAATGAGTGCAGAAGTTATCCGCACTCATACAATACACTCACAAGACCGGCTGCCTGTGACGCACCGGGCCTACTCACATATTGACCGTTTAAGCATTGCCTCACGGTGAGAACGCATAGTTCTGCTTTGTTTACTCAATAAGTATACTTCATCCGGCAGTTTTTGTCAAGGGCAGGAGCATTTTTTGTAGCATTGCACAATTTTTTCTCACATCCAGCTTTTTAGTTTATCCCATATTGCAAATCTTACACGGTATTTCTTAGGTCTGCGGAGTATTTCGAGCTCTCTGCGGCTGAAAAACAGCTCCTCCTGAGATGTATCCGCAGTCACTCGGCAGGCTGCCGGTATGCAGAGCGGAGGGTACATGACACACCACCAGTTATGTCCCTCTGCCTCACCTATGGTTATCCTCAGAGCACGGTATCTGCCGGCTGGCATAGTTATGTCGCCGTACACTCTTTCCGTAAAATCCATATCCGTTATTTCTGCCTCTACCGGCTGAGAGTAGCCCTCCCGCCTGAGAGTCTCCTCTGCTATACGCCTTATCTCAGGCAGATTTTCCTCCGCTAAGAACTCCGCCTCTTTTTCGGTCAAAGCCTCTCCGAAAAGCTTAGGACCTTCTGCGAGCAGGGCGTCTCTGACGCAGAGCTTCAAACGCTGATCCTCGGCACTGTCGGAATTGGCTATGATATGCAGTCTTAACACGCTGCCCCGGAGCCTGTCAAGCCGGAGGCCGTCGTCCACGAAGCTGCCGATATTGGAGATAAGTATCGCAAGGACAAGTCCTGTCGCCGGTATAATACATGAATGTTTTCTCATATCTGTCACCTCATGGAGAAGTATCGGCAGTCTGCGGCAGATTATTCAGCTCCGGTAAAAATAAATTTCTCAGCCGGGAAACAGGATTTAAAAAACATTTTTTCTCCAATTTATTATTTTTCTTGCATTATTTTTTCGACTGTGCTATAATAGATGTGTATTTTCTGAAAGCTCTTTTTCGGTTCACAGAAAATTTACAATTAGCACCGCACATTTCAGCTTGTAATTACGTTATTATTTATGAAGGGAGGTCTGAATGTGTCCAGCGAACTCAGCGAACAGTACGATAAGATATACCGATACTGCTATGTAAGGGTACACAGCCGCGAAACTGCGGAGGATCTGACACAGGAGACCTTCCTACGTTACCTTGAGCACCCTCAGTACAGCAGCAGCTCAAAGACCATGCAGCTCCTCTATACTATCGCCGGAAACCTATGCACAGACCATTTCCGGAAGCACAGCACCGAAGAACTGCCTGAAGATCTGAGCTCAGATGAGGACCTTGAAAGATCTGCTATCTCCGGCATCACGCTGAGACAGGCTCTTTCCAGCCTTGACAAACAGGACCGTGATATGGTCCTGCTGAGATATGTCAACGAGGAGCCGATAGGCGTAATCAGCCAACTGATGGGCATCTCAAGATTCGCAGTAAACCGCAGACTCTCCGCCGTCCTAAAAAAACTGCGCGAATCCATGGGAAAGGAGGAGTCGGATTGAAAGATTCAGAGAAAAAGGCTCTGAAAGAAGCCTTCGGTATCCCCGAGCCCCAAAACAAGGCTGAATTTCTCAGCAGCATTGAGAATAAAGCCGCCGTCTCAGAACGCAAGCCCCGTCTGCCGGTGTTCTTCCGCTATGCAGCCGCCGCAGTATGTGCAGTTGTTGTCATTACAGCAGGCGTAACTGTACTCAAAACGGCTGCTCCGGACAAGAACTTTGGCAGCAGCAGCGTGATGACGGAAACAGCTCCCGACACACAGAAGACTACTGAATATGTCAGCGAAAACATAGGCACCGTCACCGGCGTCACAACAGCAGCAGTGACAACTGCACCTGTTACCGAAACAGCTTCTGTCACCTCCTCGGTACAGACTACCTCAGAAGCAGCAAGCACCTCCCCACAGACCACATCGCTGCAGACCACTACTGTAACAGCATCCACAACTCACAAAACTACTAATACGACTGCCGCGGTAAACACCACAACTTGCGTTACAACAACAGAGTTCTCCGCTACCAAAACCGAAGAGATCACTACCACATTCAAGTCCGAGGAACTGGTAGATCCGGTCATGACCACTGCCACAAGCTATGAAAAACCTGAAACCACCACCACTACCAACAACTCTAAGGAAACAGGCGGCACTCCGCCTGTGAGCAGCGATGATCCCGGCACTGACGACCGCACGGTAAAGCCTTATATCATTTACAACGTCACCGGAAAGACTATTGAGCCCTCAGACAGTATCGTACCTCCTCCGGGCACAGCGGACTATCCCTACGATCAGCTCGCAAAGGCTTCCGATTATGTCATCTACGGCAACATAGACAACATCTACTATACATCTATAAACGGTATCCCATACACTCAGGCGGACATCGAAATATCCAGAGTCTTCAAGGGCAGCGATATTTCAGGCAGCACACGCATATCCGTGTATTTTCCCGGCGGTTATTACCCAATTAACAGGGAAAGCGATACCGAATCACAGTATTACGTCTTTGAAAGCAGTGGTATGCCGGTACGCCCGAATGTGAACGACAGCTACCTGCTGTTCATCAAGAGCGGTTACAGCGTCTTCCCCTACGGAGCATTCGTGCTCACCGAGGAATCCGGACACGCTGTAATGTACAAGGACAAAACAGGCTACATCCCAGCTAACAACATAAACCAGCACTTCACAATATCCGACATCTATGGTATGATATATGATTAAAATAAGCCGCACCGAGGGGAGCCCCTCTGCCGGAATCGTGGCAAAAATTACCGAGCCCATACTTTACAGGCTCGGTAACCCACTTTTTCCGTTAAGAGGAGCTGACCAAAGGTGCGGCTTATCTTACTGCATTTTACTGTATCTCGCCATGAGGGACATAAGATCGTATTTGCACATATCCGGCATAGTCTCCATGAGCTTTTCCTGCGTTACCATGCAGGGATTCTTTCTTGCGCTGTCGTTGCGCTCGCCGTATTTCCAGCAAATCGAAGCCATATAGCAGCACCAGCGGCGGTGCTCCAGAGAAGCAAGTGAATAAGCAAAGCTGTCTGCCTTCAATCTGTCGAGGAGCTCCGTTTCACTGCCGTTCATACGCCATGCAGAGCCGGTGTACCTCATAAGGATGCCCTCTCTGCCAAGGAGTTCTTCCAGCTTTTTATCCAGCTCAGCACCATTCTCCTTTGCAAGTCTCGGGATGATAACGTCCTTGACCTCATCGTGGTAAGCGGCTGCCTTGCTGGAGGAACGCCGGAAAAGTCTGAGCCTGTTCCATTCCTGCTCGGTGTCGGCGCCGGAGTTGTCCTTGCTGCCGGTCTCATCGGCAGAAATAATTGCGATATTATTGTAGAAGTGGTTGTACTCCTTTGCACGGCGGTCAAGCTCGCTGTTGATTATCATGCTGAGCGAGATCATACAGCTGCGGTCATCGATAATATCAACATTGGAGAAAACTCCATTGCCTGAGGAGATATATCCGGCAAGGCGCCTGTCAGAATCCATACGCATTATTATTGGTATGCCTCCGCCGTACTCGTCGAAGAGCTCGCTGAGCTGCATAGCGCAGTTCACAGAGGTATCAATATCGTCTATAGTTATAACAGCATAGGTGTATGGCTGAGTTTTCATGTTCTTTCTTACGAGCTTGTAAAAATCCTTGTACAGGACATCCAGCTTGTAAAAGTTTATCTCCATAGAGCCGTCCGCGACCTCGCTTTTCAGGACGAATCTGTTATCCTCCATATCGAAGCTCCCTGCGCTGAACTGGTTGGCGAAGAGCTTCATTTTTTTATCTATATCCGTATCGAAAACATCTATGACTATCCTGTTTTTCTCATAGACGACTCCCAGATTCATTGCCTGCACAACAGCCTGCTGTCCCAGCTTTCCAAGGCCTGCCACCAATAGATGAACATCCCATTCGCAAAGGGGCTTATCAGACCTCTCACAGACAGTATGCAGAAAATGATCGCTGTAAACCTTATGCATCTGCATTTCCGGAAGATCGAAGAGCTCAAGGTCGTACAGTGCTCCGCCGGAAGCGCCGTTGTAGTATTCCGCAATAAGACGTCCTATGCCGCTTTCCTCACAGCGGCAGGAGATCTTCGCGCCCTGAGCGGTCGTGAGACGGTATTCGCTGTCGTTGACGGTCAGCCTGAACAGCTGGAGCAGCGAGAAATTCCGTATGGATGAGCTCTCAAATAATATGATGTTCTTTGCCGACTCCGCATAGGTCTTGGACAGGAGCGAGCTCAGCTCGTCCTCGGAGGCCTTCAGCACATCCACGCAGTGTAAACGGTAGCCCTTCTTGTTCAGCCGGTAGTATTCCTCTGAAGACACCGTATCAGCGGTTATGATGTGTACACATGCCTTTTTCATGTCCATATCGCCGTTGTTGGCTATCATTGCCCTGACGTCGCTGTTGTAGCCGAAGATCAGAACATGACTGCAATTCTTTCCCCTACGGAAGCCTATGATTATCCTCAGCACCCGTTCAAGGAACTTGTACATGAAGGATATGGTGCAGTACGGCGCAGTGAACACAGCCACGCAGTATGCATATCCCACAGACCTGTTGAGCACAGTAGGCTCCTTCTGTATGTACGCCACAACGTCCTTTATGGATACCGAAGCCTTGAAGCCGAATGCGTTTATGCTGTTCTGCAGCACCAGCAGAATCTTGAAAAATGGCTGGTAGCTGCTGTAATAGAGCATTCCCTGCACTGTCGCCACAGCGAACGATATAAGCGCCAGTGCGAACAGGAATTTGGTGGTTCTTGAACCCTTTCCGCCTTTCATATCAGACCTCCGGAGATCATTCTTCAAACAGCGCCAGATATTTCTCCGCTGCCTCTATAAGCTGCTCAGTGGTGTATACCGGGAAGTATCCGACAATATCTTTCCAGCTGTCAGCGGTAAAGACCTCTCTGCGCTGCGAGGAGGCTCCGGCAAAGCCGTTTATACGGTAGCGGACGCAGAATTTCTCAAGGTCGATGAGCCAAGCCTGATCGTCGTCCCAAACCACATAACAGCAGTTTTCACAGGGAGCTGCAAAGGCATCAAGCATATCAGCCGAGAGCTTATCCTTGTCGTAATCTATGCCGTTTCCATCCTTGCCGCCAAGGCTCAGGCTTCTTCCGGTGCAGCCACTGCTGTTCATCTCATAGAGCTTGGAATCGCGGCAGAGCACGGCAAAGCGTTCGCCGTCCAGAGGAACTACCGAAAGAGGCTCCTGACTTGTGCCGTTAAGATCCGCACGGCTGGTGAGCTTTCCGCTTGCAGCATCAAAGAAGGCAACAGTGCGGTCGCTGAGGAAGGCTCCCACAGTGTCGGCGTTCTGCCAGAACAGCCTGTAAACGCTGAGACCGTCTTCGGCAGATACGTCTATATCAAGAGCAACTGTGCTTCCGCTTTCAAGGTCGCATACCTCCAGCTGTCGCTTACCATCAGCCTTATTCTCCGACATGAGAGCAAGTTTTGTACCGCTTACCGAGTATACTGCCCCCTCCGCAAGAGTCTTTTCATCGCCGGTGCCTGCTTTTTCAGACCACGATACTTCCTTGCCGTCGGTATCTATGCGGACAATATCTTTTCCGTCATCGGTAACATAGCATACTCCGCTGCCGCCGGGGCTGAGCTGAGTGTTAGAGATCGTAAAATCTGCGTCCACAGGAACTGCCTGAGAGCTTCCGTCTGCTTCCGCTACGAATACCTTTTTTTCGTAGGTCACTGCATCCCTTTTATAAGCCGCAGCATAGAGCTTATCCCCAGTGAATACTGCGCTCTGAACGATGTAGTCCTCAAGTGCGCTTATCTCAGTTTTGCCGTTGCTTTCCACGTCATAAACGTAGGCGCGGGCTACGCTCTTATCCGAAGCATTGGGCTTATCGCCCTCGTACTCAGAGGCAGTGACCAGTGCGTACCTGCCGTTTTCACTTACTGCAACGACCTTATACCGTGCGAACTTCTCTCCGAAATCCAGCTGCTTATAATACTCATTGCCGGTGACGTACTGTATATAGGCGGTATCGGAGTAATCCTCGGCTGTGACATACTTTCCTCTGCTGTAATTGCAAAGAGCCACAGAGGTGGTCAGCTGCTGTATCCTGTAACCGGTCGCCTTGGACTTCTCCCCTACGCAGCTCTTGATGCTTATAGCGTACTCGCCGCCGTTATCAACTGTGAACATGAGGAGTCCCCACTGGCTGTAACTCGAATCTATCACCTTGCAGTCGAAAGTATATGTACGGAGCACCTTGCCGTTTGAGTAATCAAGGAGCCATACGGAATAGTCCGAAACTACTGCAAGCACGTCCATTTCCGCGCCCGAATCAGCTGCCTTTAACAGATAGAGACGGGTATCATCGTTAGTTCTGCATTTCAGTTCAGCCGTCCACGCAGCCTTTTTAAAGCCCTTGTCGTATTTCAGTACCCTTGCGGTCTCGTTGTAGACCACGCTGTTGCTGGCATATACCACCGGCTCGCCGTCCATAAACCTGAGCTTGTAGCTGTTGTACTTTTCGTTCTCGGGAGTTTTCATATCCACACTGCCCACAGCCTTTGCCATGCCGCCGTCAAGGGAATACCTGCTTATGGCATCGGAGTCCTCGCTGTAAGCATAGAGCTGTCCGTCCGAATATCCGAGAATATCCGCATTCAGACCGAAGTTAAAGGCATTTCCGCCCAGTGCAGATATATCAGCGTTACTGATGATCTCTCCGGAAGCCGCGTCGATCACCTCAACGTATACCTTGTTATCCACTACCTTCTGTCCGTTGGGAAATACAGAAGCTCCCTGATAGAGCCTTACGATATGGTCGCCGAAAAACATTACCTTTATATAGCTGTAAGCCTTATCGCTGAGTCCACATTTCCAGAGTATCTCGCCGTCTGCACCGTTGAGTCTCCAGAGGGTATAATCGGAATTGTATACGAATACATCGCCGCCGGTACCGGGCTCGTCGTCATTAACTTCATGGCGGTAGCTTGTATAGAGCATCTCGAACACCATGCCGGTCTCATAGGAATATGCTCCGGGAGCGCTGAAATTAGAGAATACAGTGCCGGTCTTGTCACGGCTGAGGTCAAAGTGGGAATCGAGCCTGTTGGAGCTGCCCTTTTTGTCGGAAGCGAACTCGCTGTCAGATGAAGATAACTTCTTTATCAGCTTTCCGGATTCAGCGTCCCAGAAATAAATTCCGGTAGCGTCCTGAGAAACTATGCTCTTTCCGTCGCCCATGAAGGAAAGTTTTTCCACAGCGGTCTCATGTCTCAGAGGGAGCTGAGGTACTATCCTCTCCGGTGCGAACATATCCATTTCCTTTGAGACTGCATACTCTGCCTGCGGGATGACAGGCTTATCGCTGCCGTCGGTCGGAAGAGCCTCCAGACCCTTTCTGATAGCGGGTATGAGCTCATTATCGCCGTAGAGTATCTCCGACTCTGCCGCAAGGTGCTCGGCGTTTTCCACCTGGAGCTCGCTGTTCTTCTTATTTATCTCGTCGTTCTTCCTGTTTATGTCCTTATTCTTTTTGCTTATAGTCAGCGCAGAATAGAGGCTTATCACGGTTATAACCGTGAGAACTCCCGATACTACGAGGAATATCCTTCTTCTGCGGCGTGCCTCACGCTTCTTCTCGCGCTGATACAGGTCGTTGAAGCCGCAGCCCAGCATAGGTGCTGCGATACGAAGATACTCGGTGTTCAGCTTCTTCATGGACTCCTTCAGCGTATCCGATTTTATGTTGGCAGCAAGAGGCTCCACCTCCACACGGGCTACGACCTCCTCACCCTTGTCGTTCACAGTCTTAACGTCCTTGTAGGTGAGCACCTCCGGGAAGGCGTCCTGAGGCTCGCCATCCACGAGAATGGTGATAATATTCACATTGGTATTGCCGTGGAGCTCCCTGAAATGGGTAAGCTCCTGCATACACCATTTTGACTCCTTATATCTCGGAGAGCATATCACTATGAGGAATTCGGAATTCTCGATAGCGTTGCTTATATCCTCGCTGAGGTCAGTGCTGGTCTGGAGCTCCGACACATCGCGGAATATCCTCCACTTCTCCTTTTCCTTGTCATTGGAAAGATTTTTCGGCGGCTTATAGGCTTCCAGCAGCTTCTGGAGCTTCTCCGCAGCCTGCATATCAGGCTCTGTATGACGATAACTTATAAATGCTTTGTACTTATATGAAGGCATAATTCTGCTCCCTTTCATTTTTTGCTCTCCGCACAGGAACCGCTCCCCCACGGATAACACTGATACTATTGTACCACATATCGACATTTTTTGCAATAGCTGCAAAAAAGAGGAACTGACCGAAGTCAGTTCCCTAATACAGCCTTATCAAACTCTGTGCAGTCCATTTCGTCCCAGTAAACATAGCCGAATTCCTGCTTCGCCCACTCTGCAAGGAAGTCTATCTTTGCTCCGACGTGAGGGAAGCGCTTCAAGCCCTCCGAGCCGTATCTGCGGTTCTTACCATTCTCGTCGTAATAGGTCCCGAACATCTTCTCAACGATAGTAGCACGGTCCTCCATTGGCGTTACCATGCTGTAAAAAGAAGCAAAATGCGGAGAATCATAATTGGTCCTTTCTTCGTACTCAAACGAGGTGATAGAGTCATAATCCGAGCCTGTCATTCTGGCATAACCGTCCAGATCGTCGGTATACCGGAAGCCGGCAGGATTGAACTTCATCCATTCGTCCTCGTCGATGATACCGTAATTCTTACTTACCAGCGTTTCAACGCAGTGCCATATCTCATGGTGGAGCGTCGGCAATGACAATCCCACTTCTCTGCTAAGTACAGCTATGTTATACCAGCCTGCGGTCTTATAAGCGACTCCGCCTGCTACAAACGCCCCTTGGCCGGTATTTTGCAGCTCCTCCACAAGCGATATTCGCAGACCGCAATTGCCGTTGGAAGACTTGAAGTGTTCAAAGAAGCCCTTGGGATACATGGCAAGTATCTTGCGAAGCTCCAGAAGATGATTGTACTCGCCGTCCGGATCAATATATGCAAATTCCTCGGTAGATACGAATTTATAGTCGCTTCCGGTTTCAGCATTCACAACTTCGTTGCCGACAAGTATCCTTACACCGAATTCCTTTTCTATCTCGTCGGCAAGCTCTCTTTCTCTCTTGAAGCCCGCCCCCACCTTTACAGGCTCGTATTTCTCCGGCTCACGATATTTTACCTTTTCCAGCTTATGGCTGTAATCCAGCATTTCCGGATCCACCATGAAAAGCTTTGAATGAACATTCTCGTCATTTGATTCACCGTATTCTATACATATCATCCAGCGCCCAAGCTCCTTGATATAGCAGCAATATGCATAGGAGGCTCCCTCCTCGCTGCTGATTCCAGTAGCTGCAATGCCGCCGGTCTGGGGATCAAGCATATATATTTCATTAAGATCACCGTACATTCCCGGATTGAACGATATCAGCAGAGCATGGCTGCTGTCGTGGTCTGCAAAGAGATTCATGCCGATCTCATCAGTTCTGTAAGCCTTTGTGGACGAGTTCCCACTGAGATCTCTTACGTGTATCTCCACACCACTTTCGGTTATTACGTCACCTACGATGTTTACCATGTTCAAAAACGAATCTTTACTGAAGCACTCATAATAGCCGGCGTCATCATTATACTCAGTGATAAGGCTGCCGTCAGCAAGGGAATATATCCCCTCTTTCACGCCATTTTCAAATTCATCAGAAGCTTCAGAGGCATATATGGTCATTACCTCAGGGAAAGCCATATAAATATACGTAAATCCTTTTCCGGACAACTGTTTGCTCACATTGCCTTTCTGGTCAATCTTCATTACATCCTGATTTGAAGCTATCCAGTAAATGCAGTCGTTTTCACGGTCAAGCTTCCATTCAGTGTAATAATCTGCACCGTCGGCGGTCATAAATGTGGGTTCATCGCTGCCGCTTGCGTAAAGATTGAATGAAGAGTGCACTGACGGCGATGTAGTAACGATAGTGCCGTCCGAAAACATTCCGATAAGTCTTTCCGAAGGATCCACCTTCATTTTACGCACCATGCTGTTAGTAACGGGATCAAAAACATATATGTAGCAGCCATTGTATTCATAGCACTGAACTGCCACCGTGTGGTCGGCACCGCAGCACATACGGTCCACACTGGCTTTTATATCGAAGCCGCTCAGGCACTCCACAGGCTTGCTCATAGGAGGCATGAGCGGAGGCGCAGTGGTAGTTTCAGGCTCAGCTGAGGAAAAGACAGAAGTGGACTTAGAATCCTTATCCGAGCTGTCAGATGTTTTATTCTTTCCGCAGGAAACTGAGCTGAACATCATTACAAAGGCTGTAACAGCAGATATTATCTTTTTCATATTGCTCCTTTCGCACCGTTCTCAGTGTAAGAGCAAATGCATTTTTTTGCCGGCACTTAAACGGTACATTGGTCATGTTAACATTATAATATAACAAATAGAATGTGTCAAGAGAAAAGCTGGATTCAAAGCAAAAGCGGCTGTGTATGCACGTACACAGCCGCTGATAATCATTATAATTCTATTCCGTTCAGACGCAGGAGCTCCCTTGCGGTGTCAACAGAATCCACGCCTGTCTTGTTCTTGACCGGTGCAAATTCACGGCTTCTGTCCACCTCATATGCAAGGCAGTTGTCCTGAAGTCTTACCATGTCCAGCACAAGCGTCTCAAACTTGTAGGCATTTGGCTCTTCCGGAGTCACTATCTCGCCATTTTCGTTCATGTACTTTATCTTCTTGAAAGCACGGTGGAGAGGAAGTCTCACTGAAAGCGTCTTGTTGAGCTTGTCCACGCGAAAAAGGTAATTCAGTATAACTCCATAATTGTATGAGAGAGAGCCATCCGCCTCACGGCTGTGGAGCATCTCGTCGGTCATCTCATAGTATTCAACTATGGAAGGCTTGCCATCCTCAAGGCACAGCACTCCGACTTTTTCCTCCGGATCTGCCTTTGCTACCACCTTTGCGCCAGATACCTTTCCGGAGTCTATAACAGCTCCGATAAAGCAGGGATCGGCTATTTTCTGGAGCACGTTGTCCACGGCGAAAACGTTCAGCCACTCGATCTTGGCTTCCTGTACGACTTTCAGCATACCGGTCTTAGCCATTGAAGCGTACCAGCCACCGTTGCCGTTGGGAGCGGTCAGTATCTTTCCGCTTTCGGAAAGCATAAGCTTTCCGTTCGTATCTACTGTGGGAAGCTGCTCCTGTACGAAGAACCAGACATTCTCGCTGCTGTAACCGAAATATTTGTGTTTCTCGAAAAATTCACGAGTCTCCCTGTTATTGTCAGCACTTGTCATTATGAAGAGCGGTATGAAGGCTCCTGCCTTTTTTGTGACCTCAAGGAGATTGTTTATCAGGCACTCGAAAATGTACAGCTCACGGTCAACACCGATATTGAACATTCCCTTGGGATGCTCGAATCCCAGACGGCTTCCCTGTCCTCCGGCAAGGAGCACCGCTCCGACCTTGCCTTCCTTGATAGCCTTAAGTCCTATCTTGGTAAATCTGTCACATTCGCTTTTTATCTCATCAAGAGTAGTTGCATAAAGCGGCTCAAATTTACCGCGATCCTCCTGAAACTCTCCGGCGCTCAATACTGAAAAATCAAGATGGTCTATCTGCCGCACCATTAAAAGCTGCTCCTTTTCCGGGAGCTTTTTCATATGGGCAGCTATATGCTCCTGATGAAGCATGGTCAGTATTTCTGACGTTTTATGTTTCATATAATTCCCCTTATGCAGAAGATTTCAAAAACTGCCTGTTCATTTATCCGTTCCAGACGGCAGTCCGCATAATCACACATGTTAATTATAACCCCTATTGTACAAAAAATCAAGCAGAAAATTCGGGCAATTCCGACATAAGCTCCTATTTTGTCAGTTTTGACAAATCCGTTTGTTCATACAGATATTGCAGATGCCAAAATATACATTCAGGACAATTATCATCGGTAATTATATACAGTATAATAATTACATTCCGCCTTTCCTGTCGAAATTACGTTTTTCCGAAAGCTAATCTTTGCCGCTGCAAATTCGCAGCATACTGACGATAGTTTGTCTATCATTCGTGAACAATAATAAAGCCCGGTCCCTGAAATCAAATTCAGAGACCAAGCCTTGAAGCCTGTTTTACGGGCTCATTTAATTCCACTCGGATCAAGCACCGCTCCGGAAATCACTTTTCGTTTTCCTCGTCCTTATGACGTATCATAGCACGCTTTATCTTTCCGCCCAGAGTCTTCGGTAGCTCGTCAACGTACTCGATAACACGGGGATACTTATACGGAGCTGTCTCCTTCTTTACGTGATCCTGAAGCTCCTTTGTAAGCTCAGGAGACGGTGTGTAGCCCTTTGCAAGCACGACAGTAGCCTTAACTACCTGTCCGCGTATGGGATCAGGAGCACCTGTGATAGCAGACTCTACAACAGCAGGGTGAGTGAGCAGAGCGCTCTCGACCTCGAAAGGTCCTATACGGTAGCCGGAGCACTTGATAACGTCATCGTTTCTGCCAACAAACCAGTAATAGCCCTTGGAATCACGCCATGCAACGTCACCGGTATCGTAGTTCTTTCCGCCAAGTACAGCCTTTGTAAGCTCAGGATCCTTGTAGTATCCGCAGAACAGACCGGTAGGGTGGTTCTTATCGATACCGCAAGCCATGATGCTGCCTTCCTCACCGTCCTCGCACTCGGTACCATCGGCACGGAGGAGGTGTATATTATACAGCGGAGACGGCTTTCCTGTGGAGCCCGGCTTAGGATCTATCCACGGGAAATTGGCAATAAGCACAGTACCCTCGGTCTGACCGAAGCCCTCGCGCATCTTCTTTCCGGTGAGCTCATATATACGGTTGAATACCTCAGGGTTAAGAGGCTCGCCGGCATTGCAGAAGTTCTGAATGGAGGAAAGGTCATATTTTGTCATGTCCTCCTGAAGCATGAAGCGGTACATAGTAGGAGGAGCACAGAAAGTCGTGAGCTTATAGTGGCTTATAACCTCAAGTATATCCTTTGCATTGAATTTACCTGTGAAATCGTAAGCGAACTGAATAGCTCCGCATATCCACTGTCCGTAGATCTTTCCCCAACCGAACTTAGCCCAGCCTGAGTCAGAAATAGACATATGGAGCTTGTTCTCCTGCACCTGATGCCAGTATTTAGCGGTAACTATATGTCCAAGAGGATGCGCAAAGTTGTGGCATACCATTTTAGGCATACCTGTCGAGCCGGAGGTAAAGTAGATGAGCATAGTGTCGGCAGCCTTTGTTGCCTCAGCACCGGTGGGGCGCTCAAATGTATCAGGGTACTTTGCTATCTCGTCCTCGTAGAAATCCCAGCCTTCCCGGGGCTGAGCAACTGCTATCTTCTTTTTCAGTGTAGTGATCTCAGGAGCAGCTCCGTCGATCTGACCTCTTATGTACTCATCGTCGCAGGCAATGATAGCGGAAATACCAGCCATATTGCCGCGGTATGCGATGTCATGGGTGGTGAAGAGGAGATTTCCGGGGATAAGGATAACGCCCATTTTGTGCAGAGCAGTAGCTATCACCCAGTATTCCCAGCGACGGCGGAGTATCAGCAATACCACATCGCCCTTCTTCAGACCAAAGCTGCGGAAGTAGTTGCAGGTCTGATTGGAGAGCTTTGATATGTCAGTAAAGGTGAAGGTACGCTCCTGCTTATCGTGACTGAGCCACAGGAGAGCCTTCTTGTCCGGTTCCTGCTTAGCCCACTCGTCAACGATGTCCCAGCCGAAGTTAAAGTCCTCGGGAACATTTACGCGGTAGTTTTCTATAAAATCCTCATACGAATCGAATTCGATACGGGGAAGATAACGGTCTAAAAGCATTTTATTCAGAACTCCTTTGATAATACATTATCATTCCGCTATCATGGTCAGGAAGCGAGCCTTGCTGTCGCCGTAGCAGCGCTGACCGTGCGGATATGTTGGATTGAAGTATATAGAATCGCCCTCGTTTAGGATTATCTCCTTGTCCTCAAAAACAACGACGATACTGCCCCTCAGTACAAGGTTGAACTCCTGACCGGCATGGGTAACGAGCTTTGCGGGCTCGTCCGAGGGCTCAAGAGTAACGAGAAGGGGCTGCATTATCTTGTCCGCATAGCGGAAGGCAAGATCCTTGAAGCGGTAGCCCGGAAAACGGCTCACGCTCTTGCCGTGACCGCGGCGGACGACCTGATATGTATCTATACGGCTGGGCTCACCTGTCACCAGCTCGTTGAAATCGACTCGGAATTTATTGGCGATCTCGTAAATGACGCTTATGGGGAAATCGCCGTTTTCTTCATATCCTGCATACTGCTCAACTGATAGTCCAAGCTCCTCAGCGAGTTTTTCCTGTGTGTAATCGCATACCTCGCGCAGTTCGCGGATTCTTGCAGCGATCTCATTGATTGTTTCCATATCATGACCTCCTTGTAAATGGAAATACACATATTATATATAATAACACATCTGAAATCATTTGTCTATATTTTAAGGAAAAGTTATATATTTTAAGTATTCAAGCGTATAAGGACAGGGAAAGCATTCCTTTCCCTGAAGCTCGCCTCAATGTGAACGTTTAGCCACATATACGGTCATTTATTCTTTTCGCGCTCTGCTTTCTTGGCACGGCGCTGTTCCCTGTTATCAGCCTCAGAGGCAAATACCTCAACGGCAGCGTCAGTCATATCTTCGTCCCAGAGTGTTCCGCTGATCTTGGTTTTCGCCCAAGGACACAGCTTTTTATAGTCCGAGTCCAGAACGACCGTATACGGTGGACCGCAGCGGTCATCAACAGCCATATACAGATGACGTCCACTGATAATAAGTCTGATAGGCGATTCTGTGTCCGGAGCATCAACGCGGTCGTATATATCCTTGTTTATCTCGTAAAGATCATGGTTCGGACCTCCGCCGATCTCCGCTGTATAAAGACCGGTCTCCGGATCGTAGCAGCATCTCCAGCCTGTACCAGTTTTGAATTCCATAGTCGTCTCCTTTATAGTGAAGCTGTAAATATGTCAGCGATGTCCTTTTCGGTAAGAGGTGCCCAAGCATTTTCAAGCCCTTCATTCTCGGCAACATGATGTGCCATTTCCCCGATACGGCTCTCGTCGATACCCACATCTCTCAGGTGCATAGGAATACCGATAGTCTCAAAGAAATCGTAAGTAGCCTGAATCGCTTTATCCGCTGTATCGTATTTGTCGCTGCCTTTAATGCCGAAAACGTTTTCGCCGTACTTAACAAAGCGGTCAATGGTCCTGTCGCTGAGGATATGCTTCATCCAGCGGGGAGTTATTATCGCCAGACCTTCGCCGTGAGTGATGTCGTAATATGCGGAAAGTGCGTGCTCCATGCCATGACACGGCCAGCCGGTATAGCTGTTGCCCAGCGAATAGATACCGTTGCAGCCGTAGGTGCAGGCAAGCATCATCTCAGCTCTTGCGGTATAATCCTCCGGATTCTCAAGGCACTTCTTAGCGTTCACCATGAGGCTCTTCAGACCAGCCTCCATAAAGCCATCGTTAAGGAGGGAGGAATCCTCGCAGAAATACTGCTCCATGATGTGATTCATAGCATCGGCACAACCGGCTGCGGTCTGCTTTTTCGACACTGTGAAGGTATAAACAGGATCAAGGAATGATACCACCGGATAGAGCAGCTCGTCCATGTAGCCTATCTTGTCGTTGGTCTCCGTTCTGGAAATAACGCCGCCGCAGTCGTACTCGCTACCGGTAGCCGCAAGAGTTATTATGTCAACGATAGGGAGAGCGTCCTTAGCCTTGACCTTATACGAGATAAGATCCCACGGATCGCCGTCGTATTTGGCTCCGGCAGCTATCGCCTTTGAGCAGTCCAGAACACTTCCGCCGCCCACTGCAAGTATAACGTCCAAATTATGTTCCTTGCAGAGCTTCACGCCGTCCAGCACGCTGGGATCATACTTCGGGTTAGGCTGTATGCCTGAAAGCTCCACTATCTCAAAGTCGGAGAGAAGCTCCCTTACCTTATCGTAAAGACCGATCTTCCTGATACTGCCTCCGCCGTAGGTAAGCAGCACTTTTTTGCCGATAAGTCCCAGCGCTTCGGGAAGCTTTTCGATGCATCCCTTGCCGAAGACAAGTCTGGTAGGTGTCATATAATCAAAATTCTGCATAGTATATCTCTCCTTTTATTGAATGTATTTCCGGGACAACGATACTGCTCATTGAAAAATCCCGCATCGTTCTACTATTATTATAACTATACGGCGGAAAAAAGTCAACTAAAAATCTTTGTCCGCGGCTTGCTAATTTTATTATAATATGCTATAATAGAGATACAGACACTTTCGGGTAAGCTCGAAGGAGGGACGAAATGAAAAAATCAAAGAGGTCGATCAGCCGGCTGACCTTCTTCGCCGGACTGCTCCTTCTCCTGACGATACATATAATACTGGGCGTTGTCATGATGAAAATGTCCAAAAAAGAACTGCGCGAACAGATTGAGCAGCGTATGCTGGACATCGCCAACACTGCCGCATATCAGCTCAACGGCGATGAGTTAAAAACACTCACAGCTGAAAGCATCGGCACTGAGCCATATAACCATGCTCTGGAAACTCTGCTCTCATTTCAGAAAAATATCCAGCTCGATTATATCTACAGTATACGTGAAGAACCGGATGGCTCCTTCTCATTTACAATTGATCCTGAGCTGGATGACCCCGGTGAGTTCGGCGAGCCTATCGAAACAACAGACGCACTGATAAAGGCTTCAAAAGGTACTCCCGGCGTGGATAAAACAGCCTCCTCCGACAGATGGGGAAGATTCTATTCCGCTTACAGCCCCGTATTCGATTCTGAGGGCAATGTGGCAGGCATCGTGGGCGTAGACTTCAATGCAGACTGGTTCGACGAAAAAGTTAACTCCCACAGAGTTATCATGCTCTTCCTTATCATGATAACTCTTACGATAGTCATAATGATATGGCTCATGCTCCACACCTCCGTGCTGGAAGTAGAAAAGGCAAAATACAGAAAGCAGCTTGAGGAGACGCTCCAGCGTGAGCAGATTCAGGAACAGGCTCTGGGTTCTGCCCGTGAAATGGCGTATACCGATCCCCTAACCGGCGTTAAAAGCAAACGCGCCTATATGGAGGCGGAGGCTGAGCTGAACGACAGAATCAGTACCGGCGCGGTACACGAATTCGCCGTTATAGTCTGTGACCTTAACGGTCTGAAGGTCATCAACGACACACTCGGTCACGAAGAGGGCGACAACTACATAAAGAATGCCTGCTCCCTCATTTGCAGACAATTCACTCACAGTCCAGTATTCCGTATCGGCGGCGATGAATTTGTCGTGCTGCTGGAAAACTCCGATTTCGCAGACAGAATCACTCTTCTTGATGATTTTGATACACAGATCGACAGTAATCTTCGCACCGGTTCGGTAGTCGTATCCACCGGCATGGACGAATTTGATCCGGAAACCGACCACTGTCTCTCAGACGTCTTTGAGAGGGCGGACAAAAAAATGTACGCTCGCAAGCGCTATCTTAAAGGCACTGTCAAGACCGGTGCAGCATTCCGCTGACCGCTCATTTACTATAACAATCATATCCTTTGCACAGAGAAAAAGAGACCTCCCGTCAAAAGACAGGAGGTCTCTTTGTTTTACTTTGTGAGCATTATGAATCAAAGAAATGCTGACCACTCTCAGTTACAAGGCGCTCTGTTTTCGGATACTCAAATATTTCATCGTTTCCGGCATTTGCGGTAAGATAATCTGCAAATCTTGCAGCGTACCATTTTGCCATGGGAAGATTGTGCATGAGATAATTTCCGCAGTTCTTCTCCTCTGCACCGGGTACTATATCAGCGTCCTTGACCGACCTGAATGCGCTTATCATAAGATCAAGTATCTCCTTCGGTGCACGGCTGCCTTTAAGAATAAGGTAAAATCCGGTAAGACAGCCCATAGGTCCCCAGTAGATAATATCGTTTTTCCAGTCGGGATCATTTCTGAGATAGGTCGCTATGATATGCTCAAGAGAGTGCATAGCAGCAACATCTATTGCAGGCTCACGATTGGGCTTGGTCACTCTTATATCGTATGTAGTTATCGTGTTATCACCGATCTTGTCCTCGCGGCTTACAAAAATACCGGGAATGATCTTTGTGTGGTCAATGGAAAAACTTGCTATAAGTTCCATGTTTTTTCCTCCTTAAATAATAAGCGAGCTCGCAAGTAACAATGCAAAATCCCATAGCGGCTCACCAATATACTCCGGGCCGTACACAAATAATGCCGTTAGCGGGTACGTGTATGCCTTACTAAAAAAGTGAGCGAGCCTGCGCGAGCGTCAACGTGGAAGCCCGCGGGGGCTCCCCGCTGGTACGCCTGACTGGAATCGAACCAGCGCACACGGCGTCGGAGGCCGATGCTCTATCCCCTGAGCTACAGGCGCATATAACTGACGGAATAATTATTCTTTCCAACACAATTAATATTATAGCATACAGCAGCTAAATATGCAAGAACAATTTAACAATTTCAGAAAAATTCTTTGTTTCCCCCACCGGCAGAAATATTTTTTCGGACAGATGCATATAATTCACTGAAAGGATATACTAATGAGGTGAGGAAATGAAACGTCGCAGAAAGAGAAAAATCGCCGCAGCTGCCAGAATAGCGCTGCTTCTGCTGCTGCCGTCAGCCATAGCCGCTGCAGGCAGCGGGATAAAAGCGCTGAGAGAGTCTGCCTGTGCCAAAAAAGTTCTTACGGAAGCAGGCACTCCTTCAGCGGAAGCTGCCGCGAAGGACAGTGATCTGGAGTCGCAGTACAAAAGGATATTCGGGTATGATACAGGCAGCATTCCCGTCTCGGAGGGATACGGCACGGAAGCAGAAACCACTTCCCCTGCGGAGGTTAAGCTGAAAAGTCCGCTTGAGATGCGCTCCGATTCGCCGGGAGCCAAGCCATACCCGGAGGTATGGAGCACCGGAGGCAGCATAGTCCGCAACACCTATCAGCCTTACAGCGGTGACTGCTTCTTCGACCTTGAAAACGGAGGTCAGGTGAACAACAAGACCGACATTCCCAACGAAGAACTCATGAGGGAGAGCCGCTGTCTGCCGAATTTCACTGTCAGCGATATCTCAGAACCGCAGGTGCTCATCTACCACACCCACACTACCGAGAGTTTTGAGCCTTTCGTAAGGGAAAACTACGACACAGAATTCAACTACCGCACCACTGACGAGACAAAGAACGTCGTAATGGTGGGCGACGCTATACAGGCAGAGCTTGAAGCTCAGGGAATCGGCGTTATCCACATACGTACCATACACGACTATCCATCCTACAACGGTTCATACGGCAGGAGCAGGGAGTCGATACTTCCCGTACTTGAAGAATATCCCAGCATAAAGGTAGCTCTGGACATCCACCGCGACGCGATTTCCGGCGACGGCATAGCCTATCAGCCTTTTATAAAAGAAAACGATAAAGAAGCCGCACAGATTATGATAATCTCCGGCTGCGACGACGGCACTCTGGATATGCCGAATTACATGAAGAATTTCCACTTTGCCTGCGCTCTTCAGCAAAAGCTGGAAAGTGACCACAAGGGACTCACCCGCCCTATACTCTTCGATTACAGACACTATAATCAGGATCTGACCACAGGAAGTCTACTGATCGAAGTTGGCTCCCACTGCAACACTCTCGAACAGGTACAGTATTCGGGACAGCTTTTCGGCAGGTCCCTCGGTGAGCTTCTGTGTTCCATGAAAAGGAGAAATAATGGCACATAAAAAAATAAAGACCGCTGCCAGGCTGATGATACTTTACATCGTGCTGACAGCGGGTTCATGGATGTTCATAAACTCATATACTAATTCCTACAACAGGATGACCGGTGAGCAGATAGCTCCGGCGAGCCTTGTCCTTAACGGCGGCACTGCATCGTTGAGCGTACTTGAGCACAGTACAGAAATAAGTCTCTCGGGAATAGCTCCGGAGAGCAAGTTCTATTGTGCCGCGTACTTCTTTTCCCCGGACGAACTGCGTATAACAGCCGGACTCATCTCATTTTGCAAGCGACTTTGACTGCATGAAATTGTAGAAATTGTTGAGTTCACCCGAATAAACGAGAGAAGCTCCGGGGAACTTTCTGAAATCGTCAGGCTTATACAGGCAGAACGGCTTTTCAAGGCTTATGCCGATCTTTTCCATTGTATAGGCAACGAACTGCGAACAGATGAAGTTGTTCTTTCTGTTCCACTCTATGTCAAGGTACACCGCAAGGAGTCCGAGTATATTATAGGAATAAACGTTGCGGTGGTCGGAAAAATGGCGTATCATACGGTAATAAGCTTCCTTCTGTTCCCTTGTGACGTTGATTCTGTATATCTCACAGGGAATAACACCGTAGCAGCCGAGGGTTCCCTTTCCCACCTCTTCCTTATTGAAGGTAGCAGGGAGCGGAAAACGTCTGTATGTACGGCAGAAGCTATACATTTCTGAGAGCGTGAGGTCTCCTGACAGTGATACATGATTATACGGCTTCTTTGTGAAGAAGCGGAACAAACGCGCCGGACGGGTGCCGGTCTGCGCGATGACTATATATATACAGTCCTCCAAAATGTTCCCTCCTTAAATTGTTCTCATAGTATTATACCATATTATTATACTAATTACAAGCGTTTTTTGCAATTTTTATTCAAATAAGCTCACAGGCGGTGAAATTATGTTTGAAAGCTGCGGTATAAGGCGTCTTGGCTTTCTGCTTTTGATAGACGCGCTGATATTTTTCATATGTGCGGCATTTTTCTTTGCGGGAAAGCTGATGTTCTTCTCGTCAGCCGGAAATCCAGAGGAAAAGCCGGTATTTCTGCCGGTTATAATGTACCACAGCGTACACGAGGGGACTCCCAGCGAATACGCCGTGACTCCGGAGCAGGTGCGGAACGACCTGCGCTGGCTGAACGAGCACGGCTACCGCTCTGTAACGGCGCTCCAGCTGGCGGAGTACACAGAAGGAAAAGGCGAGCTACCCGAAAAACCGGTGCTCATCACCCTTGACGACGGCTTTTACAATAACCTTTCCGACTTCCTTCCCGTGCTGGAGGAGGCTGAAATGACCGCTATTGTCTCTATCGTGGGGAAATACACCTCTCAGGTAGCAGCGGCAGATCCTCATGTACCGGCATATTCCTACCTGACATGGGAGGATGTCCGCGGGCTCATAGCCTCCGGACGGATAGAAATAGGCAATCACACCTATGATATGCATTCTATCAAAGGAGCACGCCGGGGCTGCGCCAAGATTCCCGGCGAAACGGCTGAGGAATACTCCGCCGCCCTGATGAGGGACGTGGGGCTCCTCCAGACCGAGATCCACCTGAATACAGGCTCTACTCCCATAGCGTTCGCCTACCCTTTCGGCAGCGTTTGCCAGGAAAGCGGCGCTGTACTGAGAGAATGCGGCATAAAAATGACTCTCACCTGCTATGAGCGCCCCAACTACATAACCCGCGATCCGGGTTGTCTTTACGGCATTTTCCGCTATAACCGCAGCGGTCTGTACTCCACTGAGGAATTCATGGAAAAGCTGACAGCAGAATAAAAAAATAATGAGCGTTCCACAAGGAACGCTCATTTTTCAGCTGATGTAAATCAGTTAGCTCTCTCGACCTTACCTGAACGAAGGCATCTCGAGCAAGCGTAGATATGACAAGGAGTACCCTTGACGATAGCCTTAACACGCTTTACATTAGGCTTCCATGTTCTGTTGGTTCTTCTGTGAGAGTGGGAAACCTTTATACCGAAAGTAACTCCCTTTCCGCAGATATCGCATTTTGCCATCAGGCTGCACCTCCTTAAATAACTTGTAAAAAAAATACAACATGATTATTTTATCATAAAACTCAGAAAAAAGCAAGTGTTTTTTTAAAAAAATCTGAAAAAATTTTTTTGAGCAGTTAAATTTTGGTATATTACTTGAAAATTCCACAATAATGTAGTATAATATAAATTGTATTATTGTTTTCATATAGTTAATGAAAGGATCAATATGGATATTGAAGTTTTTCTTAAATATTTTGCAAGAGTCGTGACTCTCCTTCTTGTGCTGCCACTCCATGAGGCTGCCCATGCCCTTACCGCCAGATGCTTCGGCGATGATACCGCTGAAAGAGAAGGACGTATCACTCTTAATCCATTTGTTCACCTCGATCCCATAGGCGCAGTCTTTATGGTGCTTGCAGGCTTCGGCTGGGCTAAGCCGGTGCCGGCAGATGCCCGGAATATGAAAAATCCCCGTCTGGGCATATCTATGACCGCTCTCGCCGGTCCTGTTTCAAACCTCCTTGCTGCCCTCGCCGCAGGACTCGTGAACGCCTGCATACGCTGCACCGAAAAGGGTGTCAACTCCATCGGAGAATACTACATCAACAACAAGGTAACTACCACATTCTGCGTACTCCTGCTCACCGAGTTCCTAATGACGGTGAATATCGGTCTTGCTATATTCAATCTCATCCCTATCCCGCCCCTCGATGGCTTCAACGTCATGCGCTTCTTCACAGGTCCCAAGGTGGACCGCTGGTTCTTCACCCACTACCGCGAGATACAGATGGGCTTCTTTGCATTCCTCGTAATACTCAACCTCGACATCATCCCCGAAAAGTACAATCTTCTCTACATTGCCCAGAACAAAGTCTTCCACGGTATGTGGGACCTCGTTATGAAGATACCTGAGAAAAAATGGGGCTATTGATAACTGCTTATAACTTCTATGGATAAATTATTCAGATTGTTTCTAACTCTGCTGAGCAGAGGCATCCTACTTACGGCACTTATGCCCGCCGCCTGTTTCGCCAAGGCGTGGACAGCCAAAATGCTGGGCGACCGCACTCCCGAACGCGACGGCAGACTCAGCCTCGACTTCCGCAGACATACTGACAGAGACGGCATCTTCATCACCCTCATCTTCGGCTTCGGCTGGAGCAGAGAGATGAACTACGATGTGTCTCACCTTAAAAATATGAAGCGCGACATCACGCTCATCTCCCTCGCAGGACCGGCGGCTTACTTCATGGAGTATATCCTCCTGTATAACCTTACAGGCTGGTTCTACGGGCTCGCGCCATCATCATTCCTCCTTGCCTGCCTTTACAGGATATTAAGGCGTGCAGGCTTCTCATGCCTGTGCTTTGGCGTCATAGCGCTGCTTCCTCTGCCGCCTCTTGACGGCTTCCAGATATTCTATCAGTTCTCGTGGCCAAAATTCAGGCGCTGGTACTTCACTCACTATCAGAAGATAATGTACTGGTCGAGAATCATACTTCTGGCTATCTTCTTTCTGGACAGCATCACCGAAGGCGAATTCTCGCTCCTCTCTCCCCTTATCACCATGTGGGAGAGCCTGTGCAGCCACCTGGTATTCTTCCATGTGGACTGGACCAAGGTCACCAGAAATATACTTAAAGTCGTTTTCGGCTACAATATTTGACTGAGAGGAAATTATGGAAAGCATTTCATTCAAGCTCGAGGTCTTCGAGGGGCCTCTCGACCTCCTGCTCAGCCTTATCTCAAAACATAAGCTGAACATCTGCGACATCGAGATCTCTAAGCTTCTCGAACAGTACCTGCTGTATATCGATCAGGCTCACGAGCAGAATTTCGAGCTTGCCGGAGAATTCCTCGAAATGGCAGCAAGACTCATCTATATAAAGACAGCCTCGCTCCTGCCCCAGCCCGAAGAGGCTGAGCAGATGAAAAAAGAGCTGGAGGGTGCTCTCATCGAGTATTCCCTCTGCAAGCTGGCTGCCGCAAAGCTCGCAGAAAGCTTCAGGGGCGGCGATATATTCGTCCGCAAGCCTATGAAGATAAAGGCGGACATGACCTACTGCCTCGTCCATGAGCCGGAACGTCTCGCCGCTGCTTATTCCGCTATCTCCGTCAAGAACCTGAGGTCTGAGTCCTCAAAGCAGAGAGTGGAGAACAAGATCAATTCCGTGGTCAAGCGCAGGATAGTCTCAGTGCTGTCAAAGGTAGTCCACGTACTGAGAGAGCTTTATACCACCGGTGAGGTGTGCATGGACAAGCTCTACGACGGCGTCACCGACCGCTCTGCAAGAGTCGCTACCTTCCTCGCTGTGCTGGAGCTCACTAAATCCGGCAGGATAACTATCAGCGAGGATAATATGATGATCTTCTTCAAGGGAAGAAAGAACGGAGTGAAAAAGACTTGGAGATCAAAGAAAAGCTCGGCGCAATAGAGGCGATACTCTTCGCCAGCGGTGAGCCCATAGATATTTACCGCCTCTCAGAAGCAAGCGGCGTGGATATGGGCACTCTGCCCTCTATGATAAGACTTCTCAACGACCGCTACGATGACTGCGGCAGCGGTATCACCATAAAAAAGCTGGACAGCAGCTTCCAGATGTGCACACGGGAGGAATTTGCCCCGCAGGTAAGGACTGCTCTCGAAACAAAGCGTTCCACTCCCCTGTCAGCTGCTGCTATGGAGGCGCTTACCATAATCGCCTACAACCAGCCCGTATCCAAGGGCTTTGTGGAAAATGTCCGCGGCATAGACAGCTCCTCGGTCATAAATAACCTCGTGGAGAAAGGTCTCGTGGAGGAAGCCGGACGCCTTGACGTCCCCGGCAAGCCTATCGTCTACCGGACAACTCCCGTATTCCTCAGGAGCTTCGGACTCAGCTCCACCGCTGACCTCCCACCGCTCCCCGACCAGCCTATGCTCACGGAGTTCGACACCGAGAATATCAACGATAATTAACGAAAGGAGCGGCAGGAATGATCGTTCTGAAAATTCTGCTGTGGATACTTCTTGCCGTACTCGGCTTGGTGATCCTTGTCTGCGCTCTGCCGGTGGGAGCTGATTTCAGCTACACTGACGGGAAACTGAAATATAAAGTCAAGCTCTCGCTTATAAACATCATGGACTCCGGCGGCGGAGGCGTTCTAGGCTGGCTGAAGCGGCGTAAAGAGAAAAAGCAGAAAAAGCGCAGTCAGGCTTCAGATACTCCCCCGTTTGATCCCGCTAGCATCGATCTTGCTGAGCTTTACGACATCCCTGAACCGGAGATCACTCCGGAGGAAGGAATAGTCGCTCCCGGCGCAGCCGATATGCCTGTTATCGCCGTGGAGACTCCCCCTGCTGAGGAGAGCTCCGGCGGCAAAAAGGAAAAGAAGAAGAAAAAACACAAGAAAAAAGACGAAGAACTCCTTGCTGATGAGGTCTTTCCCGACGACACCGACGAGGACTCAAAACCGGACGACGGCATAGAGAAATCCCTGACCGATAAGCTGGAGTTTCTCATAGACGTATGGAACAGCGCCAAACGCCCCATACACAAAATATTCCGCGGCTTTAAGTTCAAGGACTTCTATATCGACTTCATCATTGCCAACGAGGACGCCTATAAATGCGCTCTCAGCTACGGCAGACTGAGCACCGCCATATTCAGGATACTCGCTCAGATGAGCCGTCTGTTCACCATCCGCTTCAAGACCGTGGACGTTCAGCCGGGCTTTGGTCTCAACAAAGGACGCTGGGATGCCGCCTTCAAGGTGAGATTCCGACTGGGTACAGCGGTTATAGCAGGAATCTGGTTCCTGATAACATACATCTTCCGGATATTCATCCCCGGAAAACTTAAAAAACGCAAAGCCAAGAAAACTGCCGTAGTGCAGAAATAATACTGAAGTGAGGTAATAATATGAGCATCAATAACACTCCTGTAAGCGACCTTTTAGGCATCTCAATGGAAAAGATCAAGGAAATGGCTGATGTAAACGCTATCATCGGTCAGCCTATAAAGCTTGAGGACGGCACTACTATAATACCTGTTTCAAAGGTGTCCTACGGATTTGCTTCCGGCGGCTCCGACCTGCCTTCAAAGTATGACAAGAACCTCTTCGGCGGCGGCGCAGGCGCAGGCGTTTCTATCAAGCCCGAGGGCTTCCTCGTTATCTCCCCCGACGGTACCGCTAAAATGGTTCCTATGGAGGCTTCCAGCGATCCTATCAGCACTGCTATCGAAAAGGTGCCCGTTATCGTGGACAAGGTTCAGGGCTTCATGCACAAGAAAAAGGACGGCGAGGCTGCCGATCTGCCTGCTGATAAGAAGAAAAAATGATCATATGACCGCGAATCTCCGCATATCCTGTAATACAAATGCTTACTGCGGAGGTGCGTGGATTGAAAAAGTCAATATCTGTAATTACCGCAGCGGTTCTGCTCATCGAAGCTTTGCCGCTGTATGTTTTGCCGGCTGATTCCGCCGGAGGACCGGAAATATCTGCAAAGGCAGCAGTTCTCATATCTGCCTCCACCGGCGAGATAATCTATGAAAAGAACTGCCGCGAAAAGCTGCCTATGGCAAGCACTACCAAGATAATGACCACCCTTTTGTGCATAGAAAGCGGAGGTCTGGACGAGAAATTCGTCGTTGACAGCGAGGCGATAAAGGTAGAGGGCTCCTCCATGGGGCTTCAGGGGGGCGACATCGTTACTAAGTATGCCCTCTGCTGCGGTATGCTGCTCCCCTCCGGCAACGACGCTGCCAACGCAGCTGCGGTAAGGATAGCCGGAAGCATCCCGGCTTTTGCAGATATGATGAACGAAAAAGCACGCAGCCTCGGACTCTCACATACGTATTTCGCTACGCCCTCCGGTCTGGAGGGAAAAGAGCACGGCTCGTCCGCCTACGATATGGCTCTGCTGGCGCGGGAGGCTCTGAAAAACCAGACCTTCCGGGATATTTGCTCGCAGGAGCGTATCTGCGTGGAATTCGGGAATCCCCCCTATCAGCGCTGGCTGAAAAATACCAACAAGCTGCTTTCAATGTACGACGGCGTTTACGGCGTCAAGACCGGTTTTACCGACGAAGCCGGACGCTGCCTCGTTTCTGCCTGCCGCAGAAACAATATCGACCTGATATGCGTTACCCTCAACGACCGCTGCGACTGGGACGACCATATGGCTTTATATGAGCACTGCTTCTCTCAGGCAAAACCGCTGGAGCTTGATCTCCCGGAACTGCCTCAGCTGGATATTGTGGGCGGTGAAGCCGAAAAGCTCCCGCTTAGCTACTGCGGCGGTGCCACCTCAGTAACGGTAAAGGATCACGGTCAGGACGACTTTGAATATACCTTCATATCCTCCCCCTTCGTCTATGCACCGGTGAACATCGGCGATGAGATCGCACAGCTGTCTGTCAGCTGCAAGGGCAGAGAGGTCACGCGGATACCGCTTTGCGCTGCGGAAAATGTCCCCATAAAGCAGGCTGAAAACAGAAAGAATAAAAAGTCAGGCAGACTAAAAAAAATCATTTCAACGCTCAGAGACCTATTGTTCTGAGAAAGAACGGAGTTATTGTGGAAAAGATCAGGATACAGAAAATGATCGCCGACAGCGGCTACTGCTCCCGCAGAAAAGCAGAGGAGCTCATGTCACAGGGCAGAGTAAAGCTCAACGGACACCCCGTAAAGCCCGGCGATAAATGCGGATACAAGGATTTGATAACTGTGGACGGCGAAAAGCTCGTCCTACCGCGCAAGAAGAATTATATATATATTATGCTCAACAAGCCCAGAGGCTATGTCACTACGGTCTCCGACGAGCTGGAAAGGCGCTGCGTTATGGACCTTCTCACTGATGTGGAGGAAAGAGTTTACCCCGTGGGCAGGCTCGACCGCAATTCAGAGGGACTCCTCCTCTTTACCAACGACGGCGAATTTGCCAACAGCATAATGCACCCCAGCCGCCATGTCTCCAAGACCTACCGCGTTACTGTCCGCCCCGATATTTCCGACGATCAGCTTGTGGCTCTCTCTGAGGGCGTCATGATCGACGGCAGAAAGACTCTCCCGGCAACAGTTGTAGTTAAGGAAAAGGAACCCGGCAGAGTAGTCATGCTCATTACCATAAAAGAGGGCAGGAACCGCCAGATACGAAAGATGTGCGAGGCTGTGGGACTGGAAGTTGCAAGGCTCCGCCGTATAAGTATAGGTCCCCTGAAGCTGGGAATGCTCAAGCCCGGTACATGGCGTGAGCTTACCGCCGAGGAGCTAAGAGCCATGCGCAACGCTATCGGCAAGGAGAACTGATATGCTGGAGATACAGGAAAAGCACGGCACTGACGGCTACGAGGAGCTTGTAAGAGCTCACAGCAATGTGGTCATGCTCCATATCACTGAGGCTCTGGACAAGGGCACCGCTATCGGTTTCATCGCCTACTCCTACGAGGGTGATTCCACCGTGATATACGACTACGACGACGGCGGCGACCTCCTCCTCTGTGACGGTCTCGTAAGATCGGTACTCTTCAAGAGCTGCCTCAAGGATATACACAAGGCGGACTTCCGTATGCCGGACGAAAAAAAATACGACAGTCTCCTCCGGCTCGGCTTCCTCAAAGAGGGCTGTACCTCCGCCAACGACATCGACAGCTTCATGAACGGCTGTCAGAACTGTAAACATAAAAACGATCAATAACTATGAAAGGAGCGATTTGAAATGCCAATCAGAATTTCTTCCGAGCTCCCGGCATTCAAAACGCTTGGAGAAGAAAACATTTTCGTTATGGATAAGGACAGGGCTGAACATCAGGACATACGTCCTCTGAAGGTCATTATCCTCAATATCATGCCCAAAAAGATTGAAACTGAATGCCAGCTGATGAGGCTCCTCAGTAACACTCCCCTTCAGGTGGATATTGAGCTGCTCCAGATGGCTTCACATATTTCACGGAATACCTCCCATAATCACCTGGAAGCCTTCTACAAGACCTTCGATGAGATAAAGGACAAGCGCTACGACGGTATGATAATCACCGGCGCTCCCGTGGAGCTTCTCGAATACGAGGAGGTGGACTACTGGGGCGAGATAACAAAAATAATGGAATGGTCAAAGACTCATGTCTTTTCCACCCTCTATATATGCTGGGCTGCACAGGCTGGTCTGTACTACCACTTCGGAGTACCGAAATATCCGCTGAAACAGAAAATGTTCGGCATATTCCCCCACAGAGCTGAGGTGAGCAACTGTCAGCTCCTGAGAGGCTTCGACGACGTGTTCTACGTTCCCCATTCCCGCAATACAGAGGTCCGCAGAGAGGACATCGAAAGAGTGCCTCAACTGGAGGTGCTCACCTCTTCGGACATATCCGGAGTCCACATAGTCGCCAACAAGAACGGCAGACAGTATTTCATCACCGGTCACTCTGAGTACGACAGAGAAACTATCGCCAACGAGTACCTCCGGGACATGAGCAAGGGCATCGACATTCAGATACCATATAACTACTTCCCCGGTGACGATCCCAATAATGTACCGCTGTTCTCATGGAGATGCACAGCCAACCTCATGTTCTCAAACTGGCTGAACTACTGCGTATACCAGAAAACTCCCTATAATCTGGACGAGCTTGAGGTACGCAACTGGAGCTGGGAAACTACTCTCTGAGTACGTTTCCTATGAAAGGATAATTTGCTATGGATAATAACGACAAGGACTATATCGACGAGACCTCCAGCGACATCATCGACGAGACTTCAACTACGGATAATAATAACGATGACTCAGAGCTCACTGAAATGAAAAGCTGCCGCTACTGCGGAACACTTACCCCCACTGACCGGAAATACTGCGTAAACTGCGGCAGGGACGAGCTTGGTATGTACAAAGACAACTGTTTACAGAAACCGGCACAGGAGCTTCATCAGCCGCCAGTCTCAGCGTACCAGCCTCCTCAGAGCGCACGCTCCCTTGCACCGCAGAAAAAACGCATAGGCTTTGCCCTCACTGCGCTCATCATAAGCGGTATCAACTTTTTGGTGTTTTCCAGCTTCCTGAGCTTCATAGCCGTACCGCTGGCGCTTATCTTCGCAATAATCTCCCTTGCAAAGCACCACGGCGGAAAGCCTATGGCTATCATCGCTATCGTGCTTTCGGTAATATCAGCTATACTGTTTACACTGTACGTTGTCATCTTCATCAAGATATATCCCGATTTCAAATACTTCGTTCAGCACGACAGGCAGATAATCGAGGAATTCGACCAGACAGGCGAGATCCCCGAGCATTTCCAGAAATACAACGATTCCAAGTACGACGCTGTATGGAAGCGCATGGGATTTGACAACTTCGGTAAATTCTTTGAGTTCTTCGTTGATAACTACCGCAGCACCGTCCTGAAGGAAAAGAAGCCTTCCACAGCACATGGCTTCACCAATGAGGACAGGACAACTACTACCACGCCGGAGGACACTTCCCCCGGCACTACAAAGTTTTACGACTACGACCACAGCGGCGAAGATCTCGTGGTACTGTCATAATAAGTATAAAAAGGCTCTCCATCAGGAGAGCCTTTTTATACTATAAAGATTTACTTCACATATGCAGAAATACCTGCTATCTTCTGGTCCTTAACTGCCTTTGCGATAAGACCTGCGATCACCTTTGAACCGTTTTCGTTGAAGTGAGTATAATCCGTTGAACCGTTCACAGCTCCTGCCATGTGGTATGATACTGCGGTCTGGTAGCCAACAGAATTATAGTGGTTCACCATTATAGCGTTAACGTCGATGAACGGGATAGCGTACTTGTTTGCAAGGCTCTTGCAGGCATCAGTGTAATTGCCGTAGGAACCTGTGAACTTTCCGTTGGAATAATTCTTGGCACTGAGGGTGCAGGACATGAGTATGGGAGTAGCGCCCTTTGCCTGAGCGTCCTTGATGAACTGAGTTATGTACCACTCGTATGAACCGGATGTGGGAGAGTTAACGTTTCCGCATACAGGAGCATATCTGTCAGACTTACTGGAATCAGCGTCGTTGATAGCGAACTGTATCATAACATAATCACCCTGCTTGAGACTGTCGGCAATAGTCTGCCATCTGCCCTCGTCGTAGAACTTCTTGGAGCTTCGTCCTGCCATAGCATGGTTGTAGATGTCGATACCATCGATGAAATAAGCGGGAAGGTCATATCCCCAGCCTTGGATAGGTCCGCCGCTCTGAGCCTGCTTGTTGGCTCCGTAATACATACAGGTGGAGTCTCCGGCAAGGTAAAGCGCGGGCTTTTCGCCGCTGGGAGTCTGCTGACCGGCATTGGGATCATAGGGATCACCGATAGGCTCGTCAGTCTTTGTAAGCTTGATGTAATCCAGATTAGGACCGCCATCGGAGGTAGCCGATTCAAACTTTATGATATTCTCGCCGGCTTTAAGAGGGAGCACCAGTCCGAATTCGTTCCATGTGTCCCAGTTATCAGTAGCCGGGAAAGACTGGAGCCAGTACATCTCCGTGCCGCCATTCACATAGACGAACATCTTGCGGTCTGAGGAACCGCCGTTGGCGAAACGTATCTGAGTCATATAGGTACCGGCTACATCAGCATTTACGGTAAAGGTTATATTGCTGCCCACCTTGTTATCAAGGTTGACATATCCGTTAGGTGACAGGTATCCGGTATGATCGTTTTCAACAGCTCCCACGTCCCATGTCTGATCCTTTGCGTAGTAAATGACCGGTCCGGTGGTAGTAGTTTCGGTCATGGTAGTTTCTGATGTGGTGGTAGTAGTCGTCGTAGTTGTAGTAGTTGTGCTGAGGACAGCTGTGGTGGTCTGCTCGGGATCAGGATCGTAGTATTCCACGGGAGGGAGCTCTGCAAGTCCCAGCTTATAGCGCTGTATGAACTGAGCGTCCTTCATGGTGATACCGTCGCCGTTGCCCATAACGTCACCATTTACAGTGCCTTGCTCGGTGATGCCATCCTCCTTGCCAAGACCGTACTTATCGGGATTGGTTATAGCCTGCATTATCATTACAGCGTCCGCAAGGTTAACGGTCTCATCGAGGTTTGCGTCACCGGGATTCTTCTTGATACGTGGAGCTGTAGTCACAGCCGGCGCAGTTGTTTCCGGCGCGGTAACAGCAGCTGTTGTCACGGTAGTAGTTTCACTGGAAGAAACGGTTTCAGAAGAAGTGGTCGTTGTTGTTGTGGTAGTAGTAGCAGTCGTGGAAGTGGTAGTCTCAACTGCGGGGATAGCTTCCTCCAGCACCCATTTCTGGCAGTCATGACCATTGAGCTCCCACTGATTGATATTTGCTCCGCCGCTGGTAAGAGCGCTTCCGACCTCTATGGCGCCGTTATCGCCGGAACATCTTGAAACTATATTGTAGCTTCCGTCGGCAGTCTTGAAGAACCTGAACCACTGTCCGCCGGAATTCGTATTTGTGTAAATAGCGATGTTAGCTCCGCTTTTTGCACTTCCGCCGTCTACATCAAGGAGGTAGGTACTGCCGCCATCGAGGCAGGACCATATCTCATAATAATTGTAGCCCTTATGCTTGAGCCTCCATGTGTTGCCGTCGCCGACATAATCTCCGCTGCCCTGCTGAACGTTGGCACCAGCCTGAGGACTGCCGTCCTTGACCTCCATGTAGAGCCCGCTGTTCACGTTCTTGAAACGGTAAAGCTTGGATGTGTCCATTTCCTCAGGCTCCTTGCCGATACCGGCAAGTCCAGCCATCATCTCGGCAAGCTTCTGAGCGCCTTTTTTACTCTGGTGGAGGTCATCTTCGCTGCCGTTAGCCTGTGTAGCATAATAAGACTTCATGCCGTCGAAGCCCACTGACAAGCCGAAGTCCTGCCATGGAGTGAACAGATCCACGACCTTGACGCTTTCTGCTGCGCCTATTTTATCCAGATCTCCGCCGAACCAGCGACCTTCCAGCTTAGGGTTCCTGCTCAGATCAGAGCGTCTGCCCTGCTGCTTTACAAGGATTACCTCCATACCCTTGGACTTCGCAGTCTTGACCATATTTGTAACAGTCTCGATATAAATGTCCTCAGTGGTATAGTTCTTGTTTGTATCGTTGATACCGATAGCGATTATGTAGTAGTCGCCGGCTTTGCCGTAGGTCTTGATAGGATTGAACTGTCCGGAATCCACAAAGCCCTTGGCGAACTGTCCGCTGGAAGCCTGATTTCTTACCTCGTAAACGGTCTTGTCGATATAGTCGCTGAGGAACTGTCCCCAACCATGCTGAGAGCTGTCAGCGCAGTTGTAGTAATTGGCAACGGTAGAGTCGCCGCATATCCAGATAGTCGGCTTCATCTCGCCGGTAGTATTTATCTGTGTGATGTCAATGGCAGATATGGAGAATTCTGTATTATCCTTGCCGGGACCGGCAGAGATATTCAGCTGTCCGTCGGTAACGGGTATCTGTATGCTCTCCACGGCGTTGTTGCCGGTGAGATTTATCATCTGAGGCATCCCCTCCACCATTATAGTGGTACGGAAGCAGTTACCGGTTGTAACGGTGACCTGATAGAGTCCCTTTGGCAGATCCACATTGAACTGTCCGCCGTTGAACTTTACGGAGTCGCTGAGAGCTCCGCTGCCTCCGGCAGAAGCATTCGACACATTTCCGCTGAAGCCGTAGCCTCTTCCTGCATTATAGCCGTCGGAAGCAGAAACACCGGTGTAGCCTCCGGCTGCGCCGCCTCCGCCGAGATCGAATTTCCAGCTCGTACCGGCAGCAGAAGCCTTTCCCCTGACAACACTGCCGGAATCACCTATACCGGCAAAGGCTGTTACCGCAAGAGCCAGAGATGTTATGCCGCTTATCAATTTTTTAAGCTTCATATATTTACCTCCAGACTGATTTTGAGAGTTCATGTTCCAATATTTATCATTACAATTTTACCACAGACCACCAACAATGTCAATATAAATTTCGTGTTTTCTACGACATTTTTCATTACAATTTATATATTTTGACTCAAAGTACAAAATATTTCATTTTTAACAGCCCCTGATGTGCTGCCATATTCAAAGATGTCCGCCACGGAAAAGCTCCAGCAGATGACGGCGGATCTGCCTCACAGCGATAATCATGATCTTATCATCCCCGAACATCTGTCACTGGTAAGCAGCAAAACCGAGCTGTTCTATTCAGGCAGTTTACTTATATTAATCTCACCACCATTTATAGTTATTATATCTTATCCAAATTGGAATGTCTATACTTTTGGCATAAAACAATATTTTTTGGCACGAAAAGAAAAGCTCTATCAATGATTTTTAATCATTGATAGAGCTTTTTGCCCTATTCAGTTTGGTTGGTCAATTGTTCCGCTAAGAGCAGCGCACAAACTGTGCAGCTTTTTTATTTATCTGATAGCAGCTTTCATTTCAGACACGAACTGTCCCACGGGGGCGGCAGCTTCTCTGCCGAACTCTCCTATCTTCTTGACTATTGCTGAGCCAACGATGACTCCGTCGACATATTCCGACATCTTTGCAGCCTGCTCAGGGTTAGATATGCCGAAGCCAACTGCACACGGAACATTGGTGTTCTCCCGTATAACACGCACGATCGACGAAATATCGGTAGTTATCTGAGAACGGACACCTGTAACTCCAAGGCTGGATACGATGTAGATAAAGCCCTCAGCCTTCTTGGAAATCATGGCGATACGGTCTGCGGAAGTGGGTGCTATAAGAGAAATAAGGTCAACGCCGTACTGTCTGCTGACTGCATTGAACTCCTCCTTTTCCTCAAAGGGAAGATCGGGAAGGATGATACCGTCAATGCCTACTCTCTGACAGGCTGAGAAGAATCTCTCTGCGCCGTATGAGAATACCACATTGGCATAGGTCATGAACACGAGAGGAATACTTACGTCCTTTCTCAGTTCCTCTACGAAGCTGAATATCTTATCGGTAGTTACACCGCCGGAAAGCGCTCTTATATTGGCAGCCTGTATAACCGGTCCCTCGGCTGTGGGATCGGAAAAGGGTATTCCCAGCTCGATGAGGTCAGCGCCCTTAGCAGCCATTTCCCTTACAATCTTTCCGGTAGTTTCAAGGTCGGGGTCGCCGCAGGTGATAAATGGTATAAATGCCTTTCCGTTTCTGAAAGACTCTGCGATCTTACTCATAAATATCCTCCCCTCTGTAACGGGCAATGGCAGCGCAGTCCTTGTCGCCTCTGCCTGATACTGTTACGATTATTATCTTATCCTTGTCCATAGTAGGTGCGAGCTTCATTGCGTAAGCAATTGCGTGAGCCGACTCTATGGCAGGGATTATACCCTCTGTGCGTGAAAGGAACTCGAAAGCGTTAACTGCCTCGTCATCGGTAACAGGCACGTACTCCGCACGTCCGATGTCGTGGAGGTATGCGTGCTCAGGGCCTACTCCGGGGTAATCAAGACCGGCTGATATGGAGTAAACAGGTGCTATCTGACCGTATTCGTCCTGACAGAAATAGCTCTTCATCCCGTGGAAGATACCAAGTCTTCCGGTATTTACGGTAGCGGCGGTCTCAAAGGTGTCGATACCTCTGCCGGCAGCCTCACAGCCTATGAGTCGAACGCCCTCGTCGCCGATGAAATTGTAGAAGCTTCCGATAGCGTTGGAGCCTCCGCCTACACAGGCGATAACGGCGTCGGGGAGCCTTCCCTCCTCTTCAAGTATCTGCTCACGGGCTTCCTTGGATATGACTGACTGGAAGTCGCGGACGATAGTCGGGAACGGATGAGGTCCCATTACTGAGCCGAGGCAGTAGTGGGTATCGTCAATACGTGAAGTCCACTCGCGCATTGCCTCTGAAACAGCGTCCTTGAGGGTAGCAGTACCGCTGGTGACGGGGATGACTTTTGCTCCGAGAAGACGCATACGGTAAACATTCAGTGCCTGACGCTTAGTGTCCTCCTCGCCCATGAATACTACGCATTCCATGCCCAGAAGAGCAGCTGCGGTAGCGGTAGCAACGCCGTGCTGACCAGCGCCTGTCTCGGCGATAAGTCTTGTCTTGCCCATTTTCTTTGCAAGAAGCGCCTGACCGAGAACGTTGTTTATTTTGTGAGAACCGGTATGGTTGAGGTCCTCGCGCTTGAGATATATCTTAGCTCCGCCGAGAGTCTTTGTAAGTTTCTCAGCGTAGTAGAGCAGAGAAGGTCTGCCCGCATATTTTTTGAGAAGATCATCCAGCTCACAGTTGAATTTCTCGTCGTTCTTATAGTGCTCGTAAGCCTTTTCAAGCTCGATAACAGCATTCATAAGAGTTTCCGGGATGTACTGTCCGCCGTGTACGCCGAAGCGTCCTTTTGACTGTGCCATATTATCTTTCCTTTCATTAATTATCAATTACACTTTACGCAGTATGTCCAGCGCATGATTTGAAGCACCGATGAGATCTTGTCTTTCGCAGATAGCAAGGTGGTACTCCATATACTTTTCAAATGTGAAGCTGTCCATAGCGTCTATGGCGTCTGCATGGTAATTTGCAGCGCCGTCAGCAGCTATGAGCTTTATCCTTTCCACAGGAAGCTCCGCGTCCAGTGAAGCTATCTCCTCAGTCCTCACCAGCTCAAAGAGCTCCTTGGGCTCGCTTTTGCAATGCCAGTCGGGAGCCAGCATATCGTTATCGAGCACCTTCTGAAGATTGCCGTGAAGAAATGCGTGCTGGATAACTGCGGCTTCGTTCATGCAGTAGGCAGCAAGGATATATCCGCCCTGCTTTGTAACTCTCACTGCCTCGCTCAGTGCAGTGAGCATATCCTCCCTGGTATATAGGTGGTACATAGGTCCTAAGAGAAGAGTCATATCAAAGGTATCGTCCCCGAAGCGCGACAGGTCAAGAGCGTTGCCCTGCACTGCTTCAAGCTCCGCATTTCCTGTGAGCTTGCTTTTCAGAACATCTATATTGTGCTCTACCAGTTCCACAGCCGTTACAGAGTGCCCCTCCTCAGCGAGAGCTATGCTGTACCTTCCGGTGCCTGCTCCCACTTCAAGTATTCTGGCTTTCTGTCCGCTGTTCAGGTATTCATGGATATACTTCATGGTCGTGATGTATTCCACCTGACCGTGCTTAGAAAGCAGCCTCTCATCCTCGTTGAAGCTGTTGTAGAAGCTTTCGAGGTAGTCCATATCAGAGCTCCTTGCGGCACTTGTAAACGCTGACATCTTTGACTTGTCCTTTTTTCCGTCAGTTTCAAGGCTGCTGCTGGCATCCACTCCAAAAGGCGCGAACCTTTTCACTGCCTTCCCTACGTTTTCAGGTGTAAGACCTCCCGCAAGTAAATACGGTCTGCCCATGTCCCTTATGAGCGAGTGGTCAAAGGCATTACCAGTGCCCTTGCCGCTGTCGAGAAGCACATAGTCCGCAGGGCTTTCCTGAGCGGCTCTGATGTCCTCCGCCGACTTTATCGTAAAAGCCTTTATTATCGGCTTATCTGTCAGCTTTTTCAGTGTGAGGATGTATTCCCCGTCCTCGCTGCCGTGAAGCTGGATAAGGTCCAGCTCCGGTGCGAACACCTCCGCTATCCTTTCCGGCGGCTCGTTTACGAAAACGCCTACCCGGCTGATACCGCTGCCCTCAAGCATTGCGGAGAGCTCTCGGAATCTTTCAAGTTCTATGGAGCGCCGGAAGCCTCCGGAGAGAATAAATCCGGCATAATCCGGCTTTATCTCCAGCAGGGCGCGTACATCCTCAGCAGAGGTCATTCCGCAGAGCTTTACCCGAGTCATGCTTCCTCACCCCTGAGTTCACGCAGCTTTGCGGCGATGTCCGGAGCCTTCATAAGAGCCTCGCCGATAAGCACTGCATCGGCGCCGATAGCTTCCAGACGGCGTGTGTCCTCGCGGCCCTTTACACCGCTTTCCGATACGAAAAGCACCTCCGGAGGAACTATCTCCCTGAGTCTGCTGCTGTTCTCGGTATTGACCGTGAAATTCGTGAGGTCGCGGTTGTTTACGCCGATGATACGCGCTCCGGCTAAAACAGCCGTTCTGACCTCCGCTTCATTGTGAGTCTCAACAAGAGCCGATAAGCCAAGGCTTTCACAAACGCCTAAATACTTCTCTATCTGCTCCGGAGAAAGTATGGAGCAGATGAGCAGCACAGCTGAGGCTCCCAGCAGCTTTGCCTCATATATCATGTATTCGTCCACGGTGAAATCCTTACGCAGACAGGGTATGCTCACATTCGCTGCTATCTCACGGAGGTAATCTGTGCTGCCAAGGAACCACTTGGGCTCGGTCAGCACGGAAATGCAGTCCGCACCGGCTTCCTCGTACCTGCAGGCAATATCGAGATAAGGGAAATCCTCCGCGATAATGCCCTTGGACGGACTTGCCTTCTTGCATTCGCAGATGAAGGAAAGTCCCTGCCGTGCGAGAGCCCTTTCAAAAGCGAAGTCACCCTTCGGCATGACAAGCGCCCGAGACTTTATCTCCTCCGCGGAGAGCTTCTCCTTCGCTGCCGCAACGCGCTCTGCAGCGTGCTCCGCCAGCTGTTCAAGTATATTCATAGAATTCTCCTATCTGTTGGAAACCTCGATGACCTTTTCAAGTGTGGCATAAGCCTTGCCGCTGTCGATGAGCTCTGCTGCAAGCTTGATACCGTCGGCGATGCTGTCAGCCTTGCCGCCTACGCAGAGTGCTGCTCCGGCGTTCATGAGAACTGTCTCACGCTTTACTCCGCGCTCCTCGCCGCGGAGTATGCTGCGGGTGATCTCTGCATTCTCAGCAGGAGAGCCTCCGCGGATCTCCTCGTGAGTGCCTCCTTTGAGACCGAACTGCTGTGGAGTGATGTCGTAGCTCTTGAACCAGCCCTCGTTGAATTCACAAATATGTGTGGGTGCAGCAATGGAGATCTCATCCAGCTTATCGGTGCCGTGAACGACCATTCCGCGAGTTGCTCCGAGGTTCATAAGCACCTGTGCAAGAGGCTCCACCAGTGTGGCGTCATACACGCCGAGGAGGAATCTCTTGGGGCTTGCAGGGTTTGTGAGAGGTCCGAGGATGTTGAATACTGTGCGGATACCGAGCTCCTTGCGGATAGGTCCTACATACTTCATCGAGGTGTGGTATTTCTGTGCAAAGAAGAAGCAGAAATTGGTCTCGTCAAGCATTTCATGGCATTTTGCCACATCCATGTCAATGTTCACGCCGAGGGCTTCAAGGCAGTCAGCTGTTCCGGAAAGGGACGATGCAGCACGGTTGCCGTGCTTTGCCACCTTTACGCCTGCCGAAGCGATGACCATTGCCGATGTGGTGGAGATATTGAAGCTTTGGGCGTTGTCACCGCCTGTTCCCACTATCTCAAGGAGATCATCGTTGTTCTCGAACTTCACAGCAGCATCTCTCATAGCAGCTGCACAGCCTGCGATCTCCTCAGTGGTCTCAGCCTTTGTGGACTTGGTGGAAAGTGCCGCAAGGAATGCTGCGTTCTGCACAGCGCTGGTCTTTCCTGCCATTATCTCGCTGATGACCTCATATGCTTCATTGTATGTCAGATCCTTCTTGTCAACGATCTTCATTATAGCCTGTTCTATCATAATGATTACCTCCATTAAAGTTCAACAAAATTTTTGAGCATTTCCCTGCCAAGGGGAGTGAGTATCGATTCCGGGTGGAACTGCACTCCGTATATAGGGTATTCCTCGTGCTGCACAGCCATTATCTCGCCATCGTCAGTGACTGCTGCAGCCTTCAGACAGTCCGGAAGATCAACTGCCGCGAGGGAATGGTATCTTGCCACCTCGGTATGCTCCGGAAGCCCCTTGAACAGCGGACACTCTGCATCCAGCTTTACCGTGCTCTGCTTTCCGTGCATGAGCTGCTTTGCGTGGACGATGCTTGCTCCGTATGCCTGACATATTGCCTGATGTCCGAGGCATACTCCAAGAGTGGGGATCTCCTTGGAGAGCGTTGCGGCGGTCTGCACTGTTACACCCGCGTCCTCGGGACGTCCCGGTCCGGGGGAAAGGATCATCTTTTCAGGTGAGAGTTTTCTTATCTCATCAATGGTCATCTCGTCGTTGCGTATCACCTTTATATCCGGATAAAGCTCTCCCACAAGCTGAAAGAGATTGTAGGAAAAGCTGTCGTAATTATCTATCAGAAGTATCATAACTCCACCTCCTCTGCCGCTTTGAGAGCCTCTACTACCGCAGCAGCCTTGTTCCTGCACTCACGGTATTCATTCTCAGGAATGGAATCTGCAACTATTCCGGCGCCGCTGCGTATGAACACCTTGCCGTTCTTCTTGTATGCCGAGCGGATAGCTATGCAGGTATCAAGGTTGCCGGTAAAGTCGATGTAGCCTATTGCTCCGCCGTAAAGACCGCGCTTGTTGTTCTCAAGCTCAGCAATGAGCTGGCAGGCGCGTATCTTGGGCGCACCGGAAAGAGTACCTGCCGGGAGCACCGCGCTCACTGCGTCAAAGGCATCGCAGTCGCTGCGTATCTCACCTCTTACCGTGGAGCCTATGTGCATAACGTGAGAATAGCGCTCGATACATTTATAACGCTCCACACTGACTGTGCCGAAACGGCTTATGCGTCCAAGATCGTTTCTTCCCAGGTCTACCAGCATATTGTGCTCGGCAAGCTCCTTTTCATCCGCAAGGAGCTCCTTTTCAAGAGCCTGATCCTCCTCGTAGGTCTTTCCTCTCGGACGTGTGCCGGCAAGGGGGAAGGTGTGGAGCACGCCGTTTTCCAGCTTCACGAGAGTCTCAGGTGAAGCGCCTGCTATCTCCACGTCAGTTCCTGAAAAATAGAACATATACGGCGAGGGATTAGTCGTTCTCAGTATACGGTAGGTATTCAGCAGGCTGCCCTCGTACTCTGCACAGAGGCGGTTGGAGAGCACTATCTGAAAAATATCTCCATCGGTGATGTGCTGCTTTGCCTTATCTATCATTGAGCAGAACTCATCCTTAGTGAAGAGCTCGGTGACCTCGCTGCGGAGCCTTCCGGGAGGCTCGCTGCTGGGCTTGCCGTTCTGGAGAAGATCAGCCATCTGCTTCAGTTCAAGGCAGGCTTTGTTATAGCCGGTCTCGGGATCGCTGAGTTTCATATTCGCTATGAGCACCAATCTGCCGCGGTAATGGTCAAAGGCGATGACCTTGTCGAACAGCATTAAGTCGGCATTCTTGAAGTGCTCGCTGTCGTCCACGGGAAACTTTACAGAGGGTTCGCTGTAACCGATGAAATCATATGAGAAGTATCCCACAAGACCTCCTGTGAACGGCGGCAGTCCCTCCACTCTCGGGCTGCGGTACTTAGCCATGAGGCTGCGAAGATGCGGTGTAGGATCATCGGTCTCGATGTCCATTCCGCCAACTGTGAGCTTATCATCCGAACAGGTGAGCTCCATAGCAGGCTCATAGCCGAGGAAAGTCCAGCGTCCCCAGCGTTCGTTGTCCTTGGACGACTCCAGCAGATAGCAGTGGGTAGATACGTTTTTCAGTATCTTGACAGCCTCGATAGGAGTGCAGATGTCGGACAGGAGCTCGCAGCTAACAGGCATTATGTCATATCTGCCGTCTGCTGCATATTCCTTTGCAGTTTCAAGTGTAGGATAGGTCTTCATAAGGCACCTCCATAAAAATTGGAAATAAAAAAGTCCTTGACAGAACTCTTATGTTCTGTCAAGGACGAATAATACTTATCCGCGTTGCCACCTTGATTCGCAGCTTTCAGCCGCGCACTTAGCGGGACACTATCATATCCCCGGCAACTCACGTATGCCAGCACGTCGCAGAATACTCTGCCCAAAAGGCATTTGACTGCGCCCTCAGCGGTCCATTTGATGACTTGTTTTTCACCCGCTCTCAGCTTACCGGGCTCTCTGTGGAAGCATCATCACCGTTATCTCCGCGTCAACGGTTTCATTGTTTTGTATTATATCACGCCTGAGCTGATTTGTCAATACCCTTCAGAAAAATTTTTCTGCGGCATTTCAGAACGGTGCTGCAAAGCTTACCTTGATCTCTCAGGAAAGAGCAGCCTTGATAGCGTCGGTCCTGTCGGTCTTTTCCCAAGCTACGCCCAGATCCTCGCGTCCCATGTGACCGTAAGCGGCAAGCTGTCTGTACTGCGGCTTTCTGAGCTTGAGCATTTCGATGATAGCTGTGGGGCGAAGGTCGAACACCTTGCTTACTGCGGCAGAGAGCTTGTCCTCGTCCACTTTTCCTGTACCAAATGTATCAACAAGAATGGATATAGGCTTTGCCACACCGATAGCATATGAGAGCTGTACCTCGCACTTGTCCGCAAGACCTGCTGCAACGATATTCTTTGCGATATAGCGGGCTGCATAGGCTGCGCTGCGGTCTACCTTCGTAGGATCCTTTCCTGAGAACGCACCGCCGCCGTGGCGGGAATATCCGCCGTAGGTATCAACGATGATCTTGCGTCCTGTGAGACCGCTGTCTCCCTGAGGTCCGCCTACTACGAAGCGTCCTGTGGGATTAATGAAGAACTTGGTATTTTCGTCCATGAGCTCTGCGGGGATGACAGCCTTGATAACGTACTCAAGAATATCCTTGCGTACCTGCTCAAGGGAAATATCTGCGGAATGCTGGGACGAAACAACAACAGCATCAACTCTTACCGGCTTGCCGTTGTCGTACTCAACTGTTACCTGAGATTTTCCGTCGGGGCGGAGGTAACGGAGAGTGCCGTCCTTTCTCACCTCAGTGAGTCTGAGTGCCAGCTTGTGGGCAAGAGAGATAGGAAGAGGCATGAGCTCGGGAGTCTCGTTGCAGGCATAGCCGAACATGATTCCCTGATCGCCGGCACCGTTGGAGAGACCGTCGTTCTCATTGTTTTCCTCTCTGTACTCAAAAGCCTCGTTTACGCCCATAGCGATGTCGGGCGACTGACCGTCAATAGATGTAAGAACAGCGCAGGTATGTGCATCGAAGCCGTATTTAGCGCGGTCGTAGCCGATGTCGGTGACCACCTGACGTGCTATCTTGGGTATATCCACGCTTGCTGTTGTGGAGATCTCACCCATTACCATTATCATACCGGTAGTAACAACTGTCTCGCAGGCAACTCTGCCATTCTTATCCTGTTCAAGGATAGCGTCGAGTACAGCGTCTGAGATCTGGTCGCATATCTTATCGGGATGACCTTCCGTAACTGATTCTGAAGTAAAGAAACATCTGCTCATTATTAAACCTCCTGAAAAAATAAAAAATGCGCTCCGCAGGGAAGCGCATCATTTGACATAAGCTCCTCATCTTCCGGATAAACCGCAGGATTTAGCACCTTGGCTGTGTATTCAGTCAGGTTGCCGGGCTTCACAGGACCTGTTTCCTCCGCCGCTCTTGATAAGGTTATAAATGTATTATACTACAAAAAAACTACAATGTCAATAGGTTATTGCGTTAATGAAACAAAAAACTTCAAAAAAACAAATGAGCCTCCTTTTCGGAAGCTCACCTGCCATGATATAGGGATTATTGGGGATTTAATAATTTAATGTTGGGGTAAACATTAAACTACCATGAAAATCAGCCTCAGGATCTATTTCCTTCAGCAATTATATTATAGCTCATATATGTGTAAATTGTGTGATACACTGGAAAAATAGATGTTACGAAATTGTCAATAAATTATGAATTTGACTGTTTTATAAGCTCAATCGACCACATCCTCACTGCTTATGCAGAACCAGAAGGTGGAACCCTTTCCGAGAGTGCTCCGCACGCCATAATCGTAGTTGTGGAGCTTCAGCACCGCCTTGACTATGGAAAGTCCCAGACCTGTGCCCACCACCTCGCGCTTATGGTTTTCCGAGCGGTAGTATTTATCGAAAATGAGCTTTATCTTGTCCTCCTCGATGCCGTCGCCGGTGTCCTCAACTTCTATGAGCACACCGTCGGGAGTATTCTTCTGGCGGACGTACACCTGTTTGTCCTCGCCGGTGTAATTGATAGCGTTGCTTATAAGGTTGTATATTACCTGCTCTATCTTCACCACATCGCAGCAGACTGTCTTTTCCTCATCGGGAGTGAAGTGTATGCCGTAGCCCTGCTTATCGGAAATGCCCTTGAAGCGTCCGATTATCTCGCTGAGCTTTGAGCTTATGCCGAAGCGTGACGGCGAGAGCTTCTGTCTGCCGCTTTCCAGCTTTGAAAGGTCCAGTATATCGTTGACCATGAGGGAAAGCCTGTCGGTCTCATTGATGATTATCTCAAGGTGCTCGTTGCGCTTGACGGGATTATCTCCGGAGAGATCGCGTATCATCTCGGCGTAGGCTTTGAGCATGGTCAGCGGAGTTCTCAGGTCGTGGGAAACATTTGCTATAAGGTCGCGCTGCATGGCGTCCACTCTTGAAAGCTCGTTTTCGGCGTAGGTCAGGGTATCCGCCAGCTTTATCGCCTCAGAGTAGCCCTTTCCGTCGAAGCGGGCGGAGAAGTCGCCCTTTGCAAGTTTTTCCGCAGATTCCGTGATATTGGCGATAGGTCTTGCTATCCTCCGTGAGAGGAACAGCGATATTACGAACGCCATGAGCACCAGCGCCACTGTTATCAGCATGAGCTGACGCTTGATTATGTCCACAGTGGCACCCACAGGCACCAGCACGGAATTTATAAGCAGATAACCGCTGGGGTTGTCCGGATCACCGAGAGTCCTTCCGTAGAGCAGCATATCATAGCCACTGCGGGGATTCTTCATTGTATACCTGATGACCTTGTCATTGCTCTCCAGAATATCCAGTATATAGGCTTTGGTATTGTTCCTGCCATGTATGATGCAGTCACCGAGGACTTCCTCGGTATAGATCGTTCTGCCGTAGCGGTCAAGGATAGAGATACAGGAATCGTTTTTTATGGCGAGCGCTGCGACATTTTCAGAAAAAGTCTCGCTGTCAGTCCGTCCGGAGACCATATCCAGATAGTAGCCCGCTATCTTATCAGCATTTCTGGCAGCAGCACGTGTCTTCATGTTCTCATAGAAATTTTCAAGGAAGAATATCTGGAATATCCACAGCAGCACGAATACGAACACTGTAAACGATATAAAATACATCCATACCTTGAATTTCAGCGAAACATGATTATTTGCACTGTGTATTTTACTGAGGAGCTTCAAACTTATATCCCATTCCTCTCAGAGTAACGATATACTTTCTGTACTCTCCCAGACTGTTTCGGAGCATTTTGATATGTGTATCCACAGTTCTGTCGTCGCCGAAGAAATCATAGCCCCACACCTCTTCAAGGAGCTTGTCTCTTGAAAGGGCAATATTCTTATTCTTTACAAGATAGAACAGCAGGTCATACTCCTTTGGAGTCATGGAAGCCTTCTGACCGTTGACATATACCTCTCTGCCGGAAATATCCACATCGAGTCCCTCGAAGGAATACTTGTCCTGCACGGATACCTCCGCAGAACCGGAATTTCTCTTCAGCACTACCTTTGCTCTTGCCATGAGCTCCTTGGGAGAAAACGGCTTTACAACATAATCGTCGATGCCAATTTCGAAGCCAAATAGCTTATCGTACTCCTCGCCTCTTGCAGAGAGCATTATCACAGGGATATTCTTGGTCTTGCGTATCTCCTTGCAGGCAGAATAGCCGTCAAGGCGGGGCATCATAACGTCCATTATGATAAGGTCATAGTCATTATCGTGACAAAGATTCACGGCTTCCATCCCGTTTTCAGCCTCTGTTACCTCGTAGCCCTCGAACTCAGCGTACTCGCGGACTACCTTTCTTATGTTTATTTCATCATCAACAACTAATATGTGCGGCATAGTATCCCTCCGTATTTCATACATCATTACAGACACATAACATCATAAACTGTCTGTTTGTCTGTTTACATTATAACATTATAATTGAAAAAAGTGTACATAATGTGAAAAAAATCTAAAAATTCATAGCATTTTTATCAAATCTGTTACGCCTTAATAAATTTCTGATTGACTTTTTCGGTAATATTTGCTATAATGTATTTGGATAATTTTTGAAAAAGGAGGCGGTTGAAACGAAATTCAACAACCCTTTGGCAGCGGCATTCGTGATAACAACCGCTACGGCGCTTATTCTCGCCTATTGCTACTACTTCCCCGACAACGCTATGTCGGCTCTTACTATATATATATCCACGATGATATTCCTCACTATCATACTCTCCCTCATCAGCTGGATATACCGCAAACGCCGTTCATCCGTGGATGACACTGACATCGCCAACATCACTGAGAACCTCAACACAGAGATGATTCTCTGGACTGACGATTTCTCAGACGTTTACGTAAACAAGAAGCTTGCCAAGCAGCTGGGCGTATCAGACGCCTTTGGCGATAAGGATACGTTCATGAAAGCCTTCGGCATAGAAGTGCTGGACAACGATACCCTTAACCAGATAATCGGCAGTTCTTCCTATGAAACACGCTTCCGAAACAAAAAAGGCGCCGTCATCACTATTGCATGGAGCACCTCCATCGTAAAGCGCAGGAAGAACAATACCCTCTTCCTCAGCACAGGCTTCAACCTCACCGACATCAAGAAAATGAAGCAGAGCCTTGCCAGTGCCAACGACTTCTTCAACTCCTCCATGGAGCTCGCCGAAATCGGCGTTATCATGTCCACCGACAGGAAAAACTTCCGTGCCTCGCCCGAAATGGTACGTATGCTGGGACTGAAGAGTGGAAGCATAACTCTCAGCGAGTTCCGCTCACTGGTACACCCCAACGACCGTATACAGTTCGACAGCGCTGTAAGCTCCAACGACTCCGCCGAGGTAAAGAGCGTCGATATGAGAATGAGATCATCCAACGGTACGTTCCGCTGGTACTCATACAGATACAAGTCCATACAGGGCACCGCACATACCCTCCCCCTCTTCGGTGGAGCCCTCATCGACGTCACTCAGGAACACGAAAAAGACCTTCTTATCGAGCGCCTTGCCTATATCGACGAGATAACCGATATTGCCAACAGAAACAAGCTCATGGTGGTCGGTCAGGAGACCTACGAGACCGCCTGCCTGCTGAATTACTCCTACTGGATAATGGTGCTGGACATAGACCGCTTCCACATCGTGAACGATACCTACGGCTATACCAACGGCAACCGTATCCTCAAGGACTTCGCCCATATCCTTTATAAATTCGTTACTCCCGGCGGACTCGCTGCCCGTATGAGCGGCGATAACTTCGCCCTTGTACTGCGAGATTACGGCGACGATGAACTCCCCATGCGTACCGCCCGTTCCATTCAGGAGGAATTCGCAAAGCTCGCCGTTGACGACTTCTCTGCCATAAACCTCAGCTGCTCAGCCGGCTTCTCAAAGATGCCCGAGGACGGCAATTCATTCCTCGAAGTCCTCGAGCACGCCGAATTTGCCCTGAAATCCGGAACGAGCAATCAGGCAAGCATCTGCGGCTATGAGCCAAGTATGCACGATTCTATCATCGGCAATACCGAACTTGAAAAATCCCTTGCCGTCGCTATCAAGAACAACGAGCTCCAGCTCTTCTACCAGCCTAAGATAAATATCGCAACAGGCAAGATAATGGGCGTAGAGGCACTTATCCGCTGGATAAAGCCCGATGGCTCTGTGGTGACCCCGGATCAGTTCGTGCCCATTGCCGAGAGCTCTCACCTCATAGGCAGGATAAGCGAATTCGTACTGAACGAGGGTTGCCGCCAGAACAAGCTGTGGCAGAAAATGGGCTTCCCTGAGATAGTTATGTCCATCAACTTTGCCTCCTCCGACTTCTATCAGAAAGACCTGAGAGACAAGGTATTCGAGGCACTGGCTAAATCCGGTCTTGAACCCAAATGGCTGGAGGTAGAGCTCACAGAGACTCTCGCCCTCAGCGACATCGACTTCGCTGTTGACCAGATGAACAAGCTCCGCGACCTCGGCGTAAAACTCGCTATGGACGACTTCGGAACAGGCTATTCATCCCTGAGCTATCTCCAGATTCTCCCCATCACGCTCCTGAAGCTAGACCGCTCTTTCATCACCGACATCGAACACGATAACATAGCCTACGAGATAGTCTCAGCTGTTATCCGTATCGCTAAATCCAAAAAGATAGACACTATCGCCGAAGGCATAGAAAATAAAAATCAGGAGGAGATCCTCCGCAAGGCAGGCTGTGACTACGGTCAGGGCTATCTATACGGAAAGCCTATGCCCGCCGAAAAGCTCCAGCAATTCCTCGAAGAGAACACTAAGCGCTGAACTAAAAATCCATATAACGGAGGTATTAAACTATGAAAAGAAGAATTGGCATCCTTACCAGCGGAGGTGACTGTCCCGGACTCAACGCCACTATCCGCGGCGTCGCAAAAGCCTGCTACGAGCGCTTCGGCGAGGAGAACGTTGAGATAGTAGGTATCTCCAACGGCTACTACGGTCTCATCAACAATCTCTGCAAGGACATGGCTCCCTCGTCATTCTCAGGAATACTCACTCAGGGCGGAACCATTTTCGGAACAAAGCGTCAGCCGTTCAAGATGATGCAGGTCATCGGCGAGGACAACGTGGACAAAGTCAAAAACATGAAAGAGACCTATAAGAAGCAGAAGCTGGACTGTCTGCTCACCCTCGGCGGAAACGGCACCCACAAGACCTCAAAGCTCCTCGCTGACGAGGGACTTAATGTCATAGGTCTCCCCAAGACTATTGACAACGATATTTTCGGCACCGACGTCACCTTCGGCTTCCACACTGCCGTGGACATCGCCACCGATGTCATCGACCGTCTCCATACAACTGCCGCCAGCCACTCCCGTATACTCGTCTGCGAAATAATGGGCAACAAAGCAGGCTGGCTCACACTTAACGCTGGAATCGCCGGAGGTGCTGACATAATCATAATCCCTGAGATTCCCTATGACATCGACAAGGTCTGCGACGCCGTCATGGCAAGAAGCGCTTCCGGAAAGACCTTCTCCATACTCGCAGTTGCTGAGGGAGCTTTCGACATAAACGAAGCCAAGCTGAAAAAGAAGGAACGCGCCAAGAAGCGTGCCGAAGCCGGAATCATCACCGCCACCAGCCGTATCGCCGCTCAGATACAGGAAAATACCGGCATGGAGGCAAGAGTCTGCGTACCGGGACATATGCTCCGCGGCGGAGCTCCCAGCGCCTACGACCGCGTGCTTTCCACCCAGTTCGGCGTTCACGCTGCCTACCTGATAGCTCAGGAGAAATACGGCAGGACAGTTGCCAAGATCGGCAACAAGATAACCTCCAACAAGCTGGAGGACATCGCCGGCAAGACTAAATTCGTGGATACCGACAACCACCTCGTTATCGCTGCAAGAGACATCGGAGTGTCCTTCGGCGACTGATACTTAACAGCTTCTCAGGGGAACGCCTTGAACAGGCGTTCCCTTTTATGCGATACAGCGGAAAAGATACAGAAAAGTATGCATTTTGTAACAATACGGTTACAGAAAGTTGCACAGAATTGTCGTTATCCGCCAAAATCAACTGCTTTTTCATCGTTATCATGTCAATTTATAGTGAAAACGGAAAAAATCCCCTTATTTGCCGTAAAATGCTTTTCAAACCGGGCAATTTATGGTATAATATTATATATTTCTATTTTAGGAGGTCATCTTATGACAGAAATGGAGCTTTACAGCCTTTGGCTCAGAAATGTCTCCGGAGAACCGGAGCTTCTCAGCGAGCTTGAAAGTATCAAGGGCGATAACGAAGCTATTAAAGATAGATTTTACCGCGATCTCGAATTTGGTACCGGCGGTCTGAGAGGTGTTATAGGCGCAGGCACAAACCGCATGAACGTTTTCACTGTTAGACGCGCTACTCAGGGCTTTGCCGATTATCTCAACCAGGAATACAAGGCTCCCAGAGTTGCTATCTCCTACGACAGCCGCAACGGCTCAGACGTTTTCTCCAAGGCAGCTGCTGAAGTGCTCGCCGCCAACGGCATAAAGGTTCATATCTACCCCGAGCTCATGCCTACTCCCTGCCTTTCCTTCGCTGTACGTCAGCTGAAGTGTCAGGGCGGTATCATGGTAACTGCCAGCCACAACCCTGCCAAGTACAACGGCTACAAGGTATACGGTGATGACGGCTGCCAGATAACCCTCAGAGGCGCTGAGATAATCCTCGAAAAGATAAACTCACTTGATATTTTCAAGGACGTAAAGACCTCTCCTTTCGACGAGGAACTCGCCAAGGGCAATATCTCTTACATAGGCAGCGATGTCGTTGAGGCTTTCTACGAGAGAGTGCTTGCAGAGGGCATAAATACCGACCTCTGTGCAAAGAGCGGTCTGAAGGTAGTTTACACTCCCCTCAACGGTACAGGCAACAAGCCGGTCCGTGAGATTCTCAAGCGCATCGGTATTTCCAACGTCACAGTAGTAAAGGAACAGGAGCTTCCCGACGGAAACTTCCCCACCTGCCCCTACCCCAACCCCGAGATACGCGAGGCTCTTGAAGTAGGTCTGAGATACTGCCGCGAGGTACAGCCTGATCTTCTCCTTGCTACCGATCCCGACTGTGACCGTGTTGGTATCGCCGTTCCCGATGGCAAGGGCGATTTCGCTCTCTTCACCGGCAACGAAGTGGGAGCTATGCTTCTTGAATACATATGCGATCAGCGCATAAAGAAGGGCACAATGCCCAAGAATCCTGTGGCTGTCAAGACTATCGTTACCACCGATATTGTGAACCTCATCGGCAAGGAATACGGCGTTAAGATCATCGACGTTCTCACCGGCTTCAAGTTCATCGGCGAGCAGATAGGTCTCCTTGAGGAAAAGGGCGAGGAAAGCCGCTATGTTTTCGGCTTCGAGGAAAGCTACGGATACCTCTCCGGCAGCTATGTGCGCGATAAGGACGCCGTTGATGCTTCCATGCTCATCTGCGAAATGGCTGCTTACTACCGCACACAGGGAATCACTCTCCTTCAGGCAAGAGAGAATATGTATAAGAAGTACGGCGTTTTCTACCAGACTCTTTACAGCTTCACCTTCGAGGGCGAGAGCGGTATGAACCGCATGAACGAGATAATGAACGACCTCCGCGAGAATCCCCTTACAACTATCGGTGGTCTCAAAGTTGAGCGCTTCGAGGACTACAAGAAGAGCACCTCACTTGATCTTGCTACCGGTAAGACAAAGGCTCTCACACTTCCTAAGTCAAACGTGCTGGCATTCTACCTTGAGGGCGGTTGCAAGGCTATTGTACGTCCTTCCGGTACTGAGCCCAAGATAAAGACCTACATCACTGCAAAGGCTCCAACCCATGAGGAAGCCGATGTTATCGAGCAGAAGATATATGGTGAATTCACACAGAGCATGAAATAATAACATATTACCGAGCTGAAACTACGCTCGGTAATTTTTTGCATGAACACAGCCTGTATCCGGCTATATCACGGAGGAAACACAATGCCTGAAATCAAAAACAGAAGCCTCTGGGCATTTATTATCGGAGCAGTTTCCGGAGCTCTGGTATTCATCCTAATTTTCGGCGTTTCAGTTATCGTTCCCACGAACACTGACTGGCTTTTCGCATACGTCGGCGATGCTACCCAGCACCAGCTTGGCTGGGAATTTTACAGGAACTCCCCTGTCACTTTCCCGGTCTGCCTCACGGAGGGGCTCTCCTGCGAGGGTGCGGTATCCTGTCTCTATTCCGACTCTATCCCCCTTTTCGCAATGATATTCAAGGCTATTTCCCCTGTGCTGCCGGATAATTTCCAGTATTTCGGCATATGGGGAGTAATGTGCTTTGCCCTCAACGGCGGCTTCGGAGCTTTGCTGCTCTACCGAATAAAGCCGGACATATTGTTCGCCTCGGCAGGCTCGCTGTTCTATTCCATGTTCCCACCCACTGCCGACAGGATAATGCACCATAATTCCCTCGGCGCCATATGGCTCATAATAATACCGCTGATACTCTGCCTCGACCGCAATAAAGAGTACAAACACAAATTCACCTATCCGCTGTTATGGAGCCTGAACTGCGGGCTGGCAGCAGCGATACACCCCTATTTTCTGCCAATGATATTCACGGTAATGGCAGGCTTCGCAATCCTCTCGGTATTCAGGGACAAGCAGCTTAAAAAGGCTGTTACGGTGACTGTATCCTCCGCGGCTGCCTCTGTCTTAACTCTGTTTGTGACGGGAGCTTTCTACGGCAGCGGAAGCTACGCTGACGGCGGCTTTGGACTTTACTCCTCCAACCTGAACACATTCTTCAACGGCATGGGACACTCCTCATTCCTCAAAGATCTGCCCAGCTTCGACGGTCAGGGAGAGGGCTTCGGCTACATTGGTCTCGGAGCTATAATTTGCTGCATTATTGCTGTTGCAGCGGTTATAGTCCACATCTCCCGCCAGGAGGGCTCATTCCGGCACAATGCGGCAAGCCTTATCAAGAGGTACAAGGTTGAGATCATCGCTTTTATAATAGTATTCGCTGTGAGCTTCTTCTGGGCTGTCAGCGACAGGATAACACTCAACAGGACCGTCATCATCGACCTCCCCATGCCATATCTTGTGCGCGGAGCACTGAGCGTTTTCCGTGCTTCCGGCAGATTCATATGGCTCGCCGGCATACTCCTCACCACCGCCGCACTTGCAGGCGTATCCAAACTTGGAAAGAAAACTGCCATTATAGCAGCTGTGCTCTGTATCGCAGTACAGGCTCTGGACCTGCGGGATTGGTACTCCGCTCAGCACGACCAGTTCGCGTTCCAGCCGGAGTACGAATTTGCTCTGAAGGACGAAAAATGGGACGAACTCACCGCCGACTCCGACGAGATAATTTTCCTGCCTATGGCTGAACGCTACGGTCTTTATATGGATATGTACTTCGACTTCGCTCAGCTCGCCGAAAAAAAGCATATGAGCCTCAGCAGTTTCTATCTGGCAAGGCTTGATTTCGACGCTGTTTCCCAGTACGCACAGAAAGAGTACACTGCCCTGAAGAACGGAAAAGGCAGAAAGGATGTGCTGTACGTCTTCTTCAACAAAGAGGAGGCAGTACCGGAAACTGACTCCGTAAGCGTATACGAGATAGACGGCTACACTGTTGCTAAAGTTAAATAAAAATAAAATGTCTGTTTTCCCTTGACAAATCTAACGACAAGAGGTATAATTAATTACTGTAATGTATAACGGCACTACTGTCTAAGGGAACTGATGGGCTGCACGGATACAAAATCTGTGAAAGAGGTGACAATCGTGAAAGAGGGAATCCATCCTAACTTTGTCAAGACTACTATTACCTGCCACTGCGGCAATGTAATGGAAACTATGTCCACTAAGGAGAATATCAAGGTTGAAATCTGCTCTAAGTGCCATCCGTTCTATACTGGTAAGCAGAAGCTTGTTGACACAGGCGGACGTGTAGACAGATTCAAGAAGCGTTTCAATATGGACAAGTAAGTCATTCAGCCGGTCTACGACCGGCTTTTTGCGTATAATATTATAAAGTTGATATGAATTATTTTACTGTATCTGCCCCCGCAAATGCCTCCTTTGTGGAAAAGCGCTCCGAATTCATCGGGTATATCGCTCCCGTTTCCACCGGCGAGGAGGCTGTGGACTTCATTAATTTCATAAAGGCCCAGCACCGCAAGGCAAAGCATAACGTCTATGCCTATATAACGCGGCAGGATAATATTTCCCGGTATTCCGATGACGGCGAGCCTCAGGGGACAGCCGGCGTTCCCGTACTGGACGTGCTGAAAAAGCGCGGTCTCACCGATGTCTGTGTCGTGGTGACAAGATATTTCGGAGGGATACTCCTCGGCGGAGGAGGCCTTGTGAGAGCCTATTCACATGCAGCCTCACTCGCCTGTGATGCCGCCCAGATAATGAATATGTGCCTCTGTCACCGCCTGAAAATAACCACGGACTACGGACTTTACGGCAAGATAAGCTACCTCCTGCCCAGTTTCGGCACTCTTACCGTCAGCTCGGACTTTGGCAGCGAAGTCTCTCTGGAAATACTTGTACTCAGTGAGAAGCTGGCCGCACTCAGAGAACAGCTAATAGAAGCTGCCAACGGCGCTGTTACCATCGAGGACTGCGGCGAATCCTTCGAGGATTTTTCAGTGGTATGATTTTTTTCAGAAAAAATAAAGGGTTTTTCCATAGAAAACAGTATAAGTATATATAAGCATACACACACCAGTCAGGAGGGGATAATATGACTGTTCGTGAACAGACTGAAATAACTGAGGTGGGCATACTCAGCAAGTACGCCTGCACCAGCGTGGACGAAAAAGGTACAAAGCGCGAGCGTTCCGAAGACAAGTGCCCTTACCGCACCGAATTCCAGCGCGACCGTGACCGCATCCTCCACTGCAATTCCTTCCGCAGACTAAAACGTAAAACTCAGGTATTCCTCTCACCTGTGGGCGACCACTACCGTACCCGCCTCACCCATACCCTCGAGGTAGCTCAGATAGCAAGAACTATCGCCCGGGGCATGAGAATGAACGAGGACCTCACCGAGGCTATCGCCCTTGGTCACGACCTCGGACACTCCCCCTTCGGTCACTGCGGCGAGAAGATCCTCAACGAGATCTGTCCCCACGGCTTCAAGCACTACCTCCAGAGCGTGAGAGTAGTGGAAAAGCTCGAAAAAAAAGGCGAGGGACTTAATCTCACCTACGCCGTAAGGAACGGCATAGAATGCCATACCAATATGGTAGCCGATACCAAGGAAGGCAATATCGTCCGTCTGGCGGATACCATAGCCTACATAAATCACGACATAGAGGACTCTATCCGCGCAGGGATACTCAAGCCGGAACAGCTCCCCAACGACTGCGTCCGCGCTCTCGGAAATACCAAGACCAAGCGCATAACTACCCTTATCGCTTCCGTCATCGAGCACGGTCCCTATGAGATAGACTTCGCCCCGGTGATACGCAAAGCTCACGACGACCTGAAAAAATTCATGTTTGAAAAGGTCTACACCAACCCTGCCGCCAAGCAGGAGGAGGCAAAGGCAGTCCTTCTGGTAAAGAAGCTCTACGCCTACTTCATCGAACACAGCGACAAGCTCCCGGATGAATACCGGATCATCATGCGCGAGACCGATGCCGACCGCGCCGTCTGCGACTATATTTCCGGAATGAGCGACGAGTATGCCGTTGACCTCTATACCGAGCTTTTCGTTCCTAAGTTCTGGAAATAACGGAGGTCAGCCATGCCCCGCAATGATGAATTCCTCTACCGCCTTATTCAGGCGAACCCTATCGACGCGGTAATGGGAAGCTACGTCAATCTCGTGCGGCGAGGCAGGAACTATGTCTGCAACTGCCCGTTCCACTCAGAAAAAACGCCCTCCTGTTATCTCTATCTCGATGACAATCCCCATTTCTACTGCTTCGGCTGCGGAGTCGGCGGCGATGTTATCACTTTTATAATGAAGATCGAGAACCTCGACTTCTCGGAAGCAGTACGCTTCCTTGCCGCAAGAGCCGGAATGGAGGTGCCGGAAAAAAGCACCGCCGACAGCCAGCTCGCTCAACGCAAAACACGTATCTTCGAGATGAACCGCCTCGCGGCAAATTTCTTCTATACAAACCTTCTTAAAGGCAGGGACAAAGCCGGTCTCCAGTATTTCGCCAAGCGAAAGCTCTCCCCTGCCACTGTGAAAAAATACGGTCTCGGCTTCGCTTCAAATTCTTGGAGCGAGCTCAGCGACTACCTGCGCTCCAAGGGCTACTCCGATGATGAGATAATCGGCGCGTGGCTGGGCGGACGCTCCCAGAAGACCAACAAAAGCTATGATATTTTCCGCAACAGAGTCATGTTTCCAATAATAGACCTGCGGGGAAATATAATCGGCTTCGGAGGCAGAGTCCTTGATGACTCTCAGCCCAAATATCTCAACACCGGCACTACCCCCGTATTCGACAAGGGCTCGAACCTTTTCTCCATGAACTTCGCCAAGAATGCCGATACCAAGCGCATTATCCTCTGCGAGGGCTACATGGACGTCATCTCGGTAAATCAGGCTGGCTTCGAGAACGTTGTCGCTACACTCGGTACTGCTATCACGCCGAATCAGGCAAGGCTAATAAGCCACTACGCCGAGGAGGTGGTGGTCGCCTACGACAGCGACGGCGCCGGTCAGAAAGCTACCCAGAAGGCTATCAACCACTTCGCAGAGGTGGGTGTGAAGACCAAGATAATCCACATGGAGGGCGCTAAGGATCCCGATGAATACATAAAAAAATTCGGTGCCGACCGCTTCCGTATGCTCATAGACGATTCCTTCGATGCTAATGTCTTTATGCTGGACAAATGCGAGGCAGGACTCGATCTTTCAACGGAAATGGGGCGTGTAGAGCTCCTTAACCGGGCTTCAAAGGTGCTGGCAGGGATAGAGTCCCCTCTCGAACGGGAGGTGTATATTTCCCGTACCTCCAAGAAATGCGACATACCGGTGCAGGTGCTAAAGACTCACATAGACGGTCTCCTGAGAAAGAACCGGTATTCCCAGAAAAAGAGCGAATGGCAGAATATCCGCACCGGTACAGCCTATGTTAAGGACGAGCTCAACCCGGAGGCTGTTAAATACCGCCGGGAAGCCAAGGCAGAGGAGTCTATAATAAGCTATCTGCTCAGACACCCAGAGGACTGCAAGGAGATAGCCGCCGCCGCTCCCCCTGAGATATTCGTCACCGCATTCAATAAGAAAGTTTACTCCGCCATTATCGAAGGCATCAGCGAAAACGAGAATTTCACCGTTTCGCTCCTCTCAGACCAGTTCTCCTTCGAGGAAACAGGCAGGATAACCGGAATAACAGCACGCTACCGCGAACACCCCGTCACACGTCAGGTGTTCGATGACTGCACTGAGGTGCTGAAAAAGCATATCCCTGAGGCTTCAGCTGATAATATGTCTGACGACGACCTGCGGAAGCTCTTCAGATCCAAGAAAAATAAATAGGAGGAAGTTTTATGGAAAACAGAAAAAATACCATTGAAGCCCTCATGGAACAGGGTAAGACCAACGGAAAGCTCACTACCAAGGAGATAACCGACGCCCTCGAAGAACTCGACTTCGATGTGGATCAGATAAATACCTTCTACGATAACTGCGAGAACCTCAATATCGAGATCGTAGAGGATATGAATGTGGACGCCGACCTCAAAATAGGTATGGACTCCAACCTCACCGACGATCTGGAAATGGCACTTTCCACCGAGGGCATCGCTATCGATGATCCCGTAAAGATATACCTCAAGGAAATAGGTAGAGTACCGCTCCTCACCACCGAGGAGGAAATAGAGCTCGCCCAGAGAATGGCTAAGGGCGATCCATATGCAAAGAAGCGCCTTTCAGAAGCCAATCTCCGTCTGGTAGTTTCTATCGCCAAGAAGTACGTGGGCAGAGGTATGCAGTTCCTCGACCTCATTCAGGAGGGCAACCTCGGTCTTATAAAGGCTGTTGAGAAATTCGATTACACCAAGGGCTTCAAGTTCTCCACATACGCTACATGGTGGATAAGACAGGCTATAACCCGTGCTATCGCCGATCAGGCAAGAACTATACGTATCCCTGTGCACATGGTAGAGACTATAACCAAGGTAAAGAAGGTCTCCAGCCAGCTCCTCCATGAGAACGGTCACGATCCGAGCCCCGAAGAGATAGCTGAAAAGCTGAGTATGCCCGTGGACAAGGTACGCGAGATAATGCGTGTTGCTCAGGATCCCGTTTCACTGGAAACTCCTATCGGTGAGGAGGAGGACAGCCACCTCGGCGACTTCATCCCCGACGACGATGCTCCCGCTCCCGCAGAGGCTGCTTCACACACTCTCCTCAAGGAGCAGCTCAACGAGGTGCTCGCTACTCTTACAGACCGTGAAGCAAAGGTGCTCAAGCTCCGCTTTGGTCTTGAGGACGGCAAGTCCCGCACTCTTGAGGAGGTCGGTCAGCGCTTCGACGTTACCCGTGAGCGTATCCGCCAGATAGAGGCAAAGGCTCTGAGAAAGCTTCGTCACCCCAGCAGAAGCAAAAAGGTAAAGGACTTCCTCGACTGATATACAAAATGTACTGCTCTTTTGTGTGATACCCATATAGATTTTAAGCCATAGTATTCTGATTTATCTCCCGGAAATACTATGGCTTTTCTATTGACATTGCTATTATCCGGCAGTATAGTAATTCATAAGATAAAACAGGATTTGACGGAGTGTTATTATGAATACTGTAAATCAAAAGATCATTCAGGCTGTAATTGAAAAAGCAAACCAAATATGTCCGGATCTTCTTGAAGATAATATCAAAACATTCGATAAGTATTTGCAGAAATATGAGCAGGTCTATCAACAGGCAGGAATAAGCGTAAAACGATATTCTGATGTTGAAGGATTTGCCGCAGACTACTTACGTAAATAACATTATCAGCAGCTTTCTGTTGTCAGTCCATTATTTTTGTATTAATCTTGACAAAATATGTCGGATGTGGTATCATAACAAGTGATATATGAAAATAATATACAGCAAATATCTTTTCATATGTCACGGCAGATTCAGCGCAATGCGCTCCCTCAGCCAATTCTCAGAAAGGATAGAGCCGCGTGCTCTGACACGATCATGCCAGATTTAGTTTTCTGCAACAATGTCTCTAAAATATACGGCAGCAATGTTGCTCTCAGAAATCTTACCCTCACTATCCCGAGCGGCAGGATAATAGGTCTGCTCGGACCGAACGGCAGCGGTAAGACCACCCTTATCAAGCTGCTCTGTGGTCTGCTCACACCCACAGAGGGAAACATATCCATTTGCGGTATGCCCGTAGGTCCGCAGTCCAAGGCTATGGTGTCCTACCTCCCTGACCGTACCTATGTCCCCGACTGGATGAAGGTTAGGGAAATGCTCGATTACTTCTGCGATTTCTATCAGGACTTCCGCAGACCTCTCGCAGAAATGCTCCTTGCAAATCTGCATATCAGCCTCGATGCCCCTATGAAAACTCTTTCAAAGGGCAACAAGGAAAAGGTACAGCTGATACTCGTCATGAGCCGCTATGCCTCGCTCTATCTGCTGGACGAACCTATCGCCGGTGTCGATCCAGTGGCAAGAGACTACATCCTCGATACTATCATAAAAGCACATAATCCGCAGTCATCAGTAATTATATCCACCCACCTCATCAACGACATCGAACAGATACTCGATGAGGTCATAATGATAAAGTATGGCTCCCTTGCTCTCTGCGGCGATGCCAACGGTCTCAGAAAGGCTTGGAACATGACCGTCAACGACATATTCAAGGAGGTGTTCAGAGGATGTTAGGAAAACTTCTCAAGCACGAGTATCTCTATATCTTAAAGAGCTTCACTCCCATATATATCGCTTACTTCGGAGTAACTCTCATACTCAAGATAATACTCCACATAATTTACTCCAGCAGATCCTCTGTGGAGAGCTCCGGCTTCGTTACCTTTGCTGTGATATTCATAATCATCTGGTACATATTCACTTTGGTGCTCTCTCTCCTTACCATTACCAATAACTCACGGCGCTTCAAAAAGAGTATGTTCGGCTATGAGGGCTATCTCACAAATACCCTCCCCGTTACGAGCACAAACAATATAGTAGCAAAACTCATCGCAGGTGCTACGAATTACATTGCAAGCTTCATAGCTATATTCATATCAGTGAATATACTCGCCGCCGGTCTCGACGAGTTGGAAATAGCCAACAGTGACCTCCTCGACAATATCGGCGATGCTATTTCCAATCACTTCGGTGAAGTTTTTGCCTACTTTGTCTGCTCTACCACAGCATATGTTGCATTCATGCTGTTCTGCTATATGATGTCTGCTATCTCTTCTATGATAGGCGGAAACAAGGTAAAAAGCTTTTTCATCGGTCTGGGACTCATCTTCGGCAATATATTCATGCTTTCAATGATCGCCGAAATGATAGACGCAAACACTGCTATCGGCGTGTTCTACTCCTACGCATTATACTTTACCTGCATAGCTGCTATTGAATTCTTAGTAATAAACAACATCGTAAAAAACAAGCTGAATCTTCAGTAAAAAAATCAGCCGCATGTATATATGCGGCTGGTTTTTTTTGTGCCTTGCGGCGTTCTGTGCGTATTGACATCCTGAGCAAAATGCGATATAATAAAATATATATGTCGTGTGTCCGAGTACGGCTTGCCCTCTCCTGCCGCATCGGATACGTTATCACATTCCCTCACGTCACCTACTGAAGAAAGGAGCGTTTATGAGCATATTCAACTTCGACAAGAAAACGCCCGAGTTGAGCCGTGACTGGAAGGCTTTCCAGCAGTTCATGGGAAATATCGGCGCGTTCACTTATATAGCAAAGGAAAAATCTGCCTACTTCGATGAAGCAGCAAGCCGTATGCTCGCCTGTTCCGGCGAAAGGCTCAACGAATTTGATTTCTTCGACCTTCTGGAGAGAATCTCAAAGAATCCCGTGGAAGGTCAGAAGCATATCTACCGCTTTACCGAAAACAACGTTACCAGATATATCAAAATGAACATTTACGAGAGCAGCGATGAATGGCTCGGCTTCGTGCAGGACTTCACCCGCCAGCTCTCCGCTGAAAACGGCAGCAGGAACTACATCGAGTACGATGCTGTCACCCACCTGCCTTCATATCCTTCATTCTCCCAGAAAATAAAGGAAATGCTCCCCGATGTCAAGAACGGCTGCCTCGCCACCGTCTACCTCAACGGAATAGACAAGCTCGGCTCCTATCTGACTGTGGACAACACCAACAACTGCATAACCTCCGTTGCCGAGGCTCTCAAGAGCTTCGCCAGCGAGACTCTCATAATCGGCACTAAATCCAACTACGAGATATGCGTTTTCTTCCGCGATACTGACAAGAAGAATATCTACAATATCCTCAACAGCATGGACGAGGCTGTACAGAACTGCGTTCTTACCGATAATTTCGGTGAGATAATTGATATTTCCGATAAGAGCCGCCTGAACCTTTCCATAGGCTGCTCGTCCTATCCGGATGAAGCCTCTGATTTCAATATGCTGGTGAACTACTCCGAGTTCGCACTCTATGAGGCTAAAAACGGCAGGCGCGGCGTCATCAACTGGTTCTCGGAGGAAAACTACATACGGGATAAGGACTCCTACCGCAACGCCCAGCTCTTCTCACGTATCGTTCAGGAGAACCTTCTCACCTACCACCTCCAGCCTATCGTGGAGACTCACACAGGCGAGATAATCGGCTATGAGGCTCTTATGAGAACTACCGGCGACATAAAAATGGCTCCCTCACAGATACTGAAGATCGCGGGCAGCCAGAACGAGCTCTACACCATTGAGCGCCTAACTCTTTTCAACGTTATGAAGCTGCTCAGCGATAACCAGCAGATATTCGAGGACCGCAAGCTCTTCATAAACTGTATGTCCAACTGCCTCCTCAGCGACGAGGATTTCAACGAGCTCTACCTCACCTACGGCGAGCTCTTTGAAAAGACCGTTATCGAGATAGTCGAGGGCAGCGAAGCTACGCAGGAGGATATAGACCTTCTGAAAAAACGCTGCGGCTTCACCCACACAAAGCTCGCTATCGATGACTACGGCACCGGCTATTCCAACAGCTCCAATCTACTTAACTACGCTCCGGACTACATAAAGATAGACCGCTCGCTTATCAGCGACATCCATAACGACCTCAAAAAACAGCAGCTGGTGACCTCCGTGATAGAGTTCTGCCACGAGAATCAGCTCCAATCGCTGGCAGAGGGTGTCGAGACCGTGCAGGAACTCAAGACCGTCATCAGACTTGGCGTTGACCTTATCCAGGGCTACTATACCTCGAAGCCGAAGCCTCTGTTCCTCAACAGCATCGCCAAGGACATCAAGGACGAGATCATCAAGACCAATCTGGAAGCACGTCCCAGCGGCGTAAGGAAGATATATGCTGCCCAGAACGACACAGAACTCGACCTCCTGAAACTCGCTCTTGAAAAATATACCGACATCCACGTTTATCAGAGCAAGCTCACTATCGTAGGCGATCCCGAAAAGCCGGTGAAAATGAACATCGCGATCATGGATAACCACAGCTGCGAGCTTACGCTGAAAAATGTAAATATGATAAGCGGCAACAGCAAACCGACTATCTCTGTCGGCGAGTACGCCCGTCTTGTGCTGAATGTCGTAAAGTCCAACAAGCTGGGCTATTCCGGTATCTATGTGCCTATGGGCTCGCAGTTTGAACTTTGCGGCAAGGGCAGCCTCGCCATAGACTGTTATGCATCAGAGGGAATCGGTATCGGCAATGATTACGATCACAGCTACGGCGACATCACCATAAATATGCAGGGCACTCTCGAGATAATCTCCAACAGCGTGGATTCGCTCTGTATCGGAGGCGGCTACAACGAGGATGATTCCGAGATCAGTATACGCTCCGGCAAGATAAGACTGTTTATGTACTCACATAACGGAGTCGCTGTGGGAAGCTTCAACGGTGACGCAAGTATCGACATCTCCGAAAACGCCTCCCTCGACATCACAATCTCAGGCATCAAGGTGACCGGTATAGGCAGCTGCAAGGGCTCCGCATCCATCACCTCCGCCGCTGATATTGACCTCTCCTGTACCGGAGCTCAGTCCGTGGGCATCGGCGTTCTCGAAGACGGCGAGGGCAACATCCTCATAAAACAGGGCGTTATCAAAATGAAAATGCGCTCCGCCAAGCATTCCTGCATAGGTGCTATCAACGGCAGCGTTAACACAAAGATACGCAATGCTGATATTACTATCGACTCCGAAGGCGACGAGGTCACCGGTATCGGCGACGCCCGCGGCACCGGAAGCGTTGCTATCATAGACTCCACTGTTTCCATGAAGGTTCTCGCAGGCACTCCCAAGGATATCGGCACTGCCAGCGGAGATCTCCAGATACAGAATTCCACTGTAAGCTCTCTGGTAAACAACCAGAAGATAACTCACTGATAATGCTGTCCGCTGTTCCGGACCTCACTTATGAGGTCCGGAACTGTTGCGAAGCAACAATGCGTAAGCGCTGACAGCATTCCCGCAGCGCTGCGCGGCATAGCCGCAGTCTGCCTCACGGCAGACACTGCAAATGGAACATTTGCAGGCAGCGCGGGATATACGAATATTTCACAGAAAGAAAGGTAATCAAATAATGAAGCTTGGTATGGTCGGACTGCCCAACGTGGGCAAAAGCACACTCTTCAACGCACTCACTAACGCCGGTGCTGAATCGGCAAACTATCCATTCTGCACTATCGAGAAAAACGTGGGAATAGTCTCTGTTCCGGACGAGCGTCTGGACAAGCTGGCAGAAATGTACGAGCCGGACAAATTCACGCCGGCAACCCTTGAATTCGTGGACATCGCCGGACTCGTAAAGGGAGCTTCCAAAGGCGAAGGTCTCGGCAACAAATTCCTCGCCGACATACGCGAGGTGGACGCTATCGTTCATGTGGTGCGCTGCTTCGAGGATCCCAATATCATCCACGTTGACGGCAGCATAAATCCTCTCCGCGACATCGAAACTATAAATCTTGAGCTTATCTTCTCCGATATAGAGATGCTTGACAGGCGCATTGACAAGGCTAAGAAAGCTGTCAAGGGCGACAAGAAGTACCTCGTGGAGATAGACTTCCTCGAGCGCCTGAAAGCTCATCTTGAAAACGGCAAGTCCGCAAGAGGCTTTGATTACACTGATGAGGAGCGTGAAATGATAAGGTCCACTCCCCTGCTTTCTGCAAAGCCGGTCATCTACGCTGCAAATCTCAGTGAGGACGACTTCGTGAACAATATCGAGACTAACGAGAACTACAAAATGGTACGCAAGCTTGCCGAGGAGGAGCATTCTGCCGTACTTCCCATCTGTGCTCAGATAGAGGCTGAGATCTCTGATATGGGCGAGGAGGACAAGGCAATGTTCCTGAGCGAGCTTGGTCTTGAGGTATCCGGTCTGAACCGAATCATCAAGGAGGGCTACTCTCTCCTGGGCCTCATCTCCTACCTCACTGCCGGAAAACAGGAGGTCCGTGCCTGGACTATCACCAAGGGTACAAAGGCTCCTCAGGCAGCCGGAAAGATACACACCGACTTTGAAAAGGGCTTCATCCGCGCCGAGGTCATCTCCTTCAATGACCTTATGGAATGCGGTTCAATGGCTGCCGCCAAGGACAAGGGCCTCGTCCGCCTTGAAGGAAAGGAATATGTTATGCAGGACGGCGACATCGTTCTGTTCCGTTTCAATGTCTGATCTGTGATATAATAACTGAGCCCGGAGACGGTCATAAGACCGCTTCCGGGCTTTTTCATGCTTTCATAAGCTCAGTGTACGCCATAAGATATGGAGCAATCCCCTTTGCGTCGTTCTCTACGACAGGCTCGCTGAGATAATACTCCGCTGAACCATCGCGTCGCGGCTCGCCGCCAAGACCTGCAACAAGACAGATGTTCCTGAGCACTGGAAGCTCGCCGTCGAATGTGATGTACCCCTCAGTGACTGCATTGAAAGCCTTTATACCGGCGTCCCTTATCGTATCGCCTGCCGCTCCGAGACGTGCTGCCTTCATAGCGGAATATGCAAAAAGCAGTGTGCCGCTGGTCTCCGGGTAATTATCGCTGAGCTCCTTACTTGCAGGCAGCTGGAGCAGCATTCCATCGCCAGTCATGCAGCCGGCAAGAGCCTCAAGAAGCTCCCTCAGCATTTCTTTCAGCTCAGCACGGTCCGGAAGTATCTCGCAGACATCAGCAAGTCCTGCACTCAGCCAACCTATGCTCCGCAACCAGAACTCCCCGGAAAGGCCGGTATCAGGAGAAGCCCACGGCATATTCCTGTTCTCGTCACAGCCGTGATAGTACAGACCTGTCTCGGAATCGCGCATTGTTCTGCTGATGTTTATAAGCTGCGCCACCACGTCCTCCGCCGCAGCCTCATCGCCGTTCATCTCGGCATACTCCGCCATGAATGGCAGAGCCATATAAGCTCCGTCCAGCCATACCTGTCCCGGGTATATGCCCTTGTGCCAGAAATTTCCGGAGGACGTCCTCGGCTGACGGCAAAGCTGCTCACGGTATATCCTCTCAGCAGCCCGAAGGTACCTCTCCCCGGAAGTCTTTCTCCACAGCCAGATAAGAACTCTTCCTCCGCACACATTGTCGAGATTATAGTCGCTGAAACATAAAGTGGGTATATCTCCGCTCCCAGTCACGTAACTGTCCGTGAAGCGGGCAGCGTATTCCGCAAGCTCACGGGAATCCCACGCCTCGGAGAGCATTGTCACAGCCCTTATCATGCAGCCGTCGATGTAATTCCATTTCGGAGGCTTGCCGAACATCACGCTTTCGGTGTTCCAGACCGGCTTCATGGGCTCCGATGGTATAATAAGCTGCTTCACATACGCTTCTGCTGCCGCTTTTTGCTTAAAACTCACCTTCATCCTGCCAGACCTCCTGCCGTTATTCCACCAACGAATTTTTTCTGTGCCAGCGCGAACACTGCCACTGACGGTATCAGCCCTATGACTGACATCGCTATTATTTTTCTCTGCTCATAGCCCTGACCTGTGCTGTCCACAGACAGTCTCAGCGCCAGGGAGACCGGATATTTATCCACAGAATGTATCATTATCAGCGGATTCAAGAAATCGTTCATGGTCCAGAGAAATGTGAACACCGCTATGGAGACAACTGCCGGTCTTATACACGGGAGGAGCACGAAAAACAGAGTTCTCAGCGGACCGCAGCCGTCAATTCCGGCAGCCTCGTCGAATTCTCTCGGCACTCCCTTGAAAAACTGTATGAGTATGAAAACGAACATTCCCTCAGTTGCGAACATCGCCGGCACTACCAGCGGTATATAGGTATCCAGCAGACCGAGACTGCTCCAGAGTATGTACATGGGCATTACCGTTACTATGGACGGCATGAAAAGACCTGCCATAAGGAGGGCAAAAAAGAAGCGCCTGAACGGGAAATCGAACCTTGCAAAGCCGTATGCCACCAGCACCGACGAAATTACTGCAAAAATTGTCTTGGGGATTATTATCATGAACGTATTCCTGAAATAATGTCCCATAGTGTAGGGAGTCACCGTTTTCCACGCTCCCTTGTAGACACTCAGGTCAAAGCTCTCCGGCATGAACCATACTGAACCGAATATCTCGTCGTTTGTCTTGAAGGAGGCTCCAATGAGCCACAGCAGAGGGTACAGCATTACCGCAGCGATCACTGTCAGCAGAAGATAGACTGGTATCCTTTTCATTTTCAGTCCTCCCTCCGCGAACGTCCGGTCACTGCGAACATTATTCCTATCACAGCTGCAATGAATACAAAAAGCACCCATGATACGGCATTCGCATAGCCTGCATTCATGTCGTTATAACGGAACATCTCATCGTAAATGAGCATTCCCACGGTATAGGTGCTTTTCAGCGGACCGCCTCCCGTGAGCATATACGGCGCATTGAATTCCTGAAGCGCCGCTATGGTCTGCAATACAAGATTTACGAATATCACATTTTTCAGCTGAGGCAGCGTGATACTGAAAAAGCCTCTTATCCTGCCGCAGCCGTCCACACGGGCAGCCTCGTAAAGCTCCTTTGGTATAGCTTTCAATGCGGTGAGGAATATCACCATAGTTGAGCCGAACTCCCACAGGCGGAGCAGTACGATCACGAATATCGCCCTGTCCGGATCACCGTACCAGCTTACAGGCGAGGCTCCCACAAGCTCAAGGAACTGATTTACCAGTCCGCCGGAGGTAAACAGGTACTGCCACATTATCACAACTGCCAGATTTGCTCCCAGTATGGACGGGATATAGAATACCGTTCTGAATACGCCTATGCCGCGTATCTCAGCACTGAGCAGCAGTGCCACAAGCAGCGATACAGCCAGCTTTGCAGGCACAAGCAGTGCGGCATATTTCAGGGTGACTCCCACCGAGGTCCTGAAAGTATCGTCAGACATCATCCTGCGGTAGTTGTCGAAGCCTATGAATTCAGGCTGGCGAACGTTGTCGTACTCGGTCAGTCCAAGGACAAAGGAGCATACAAACGGATACGCCGTGAACAGCAGAAATCCCACTATAAACGGTGAGATCAGCAGTAAGCCGGTGTACCTTCCGGTACCCACGGGATTGCTGTATGAACTTTTTTTCATTTTTTGATCTTCTCCAGATACTGTTTTACAGAGCCATACAGTTCCTCCGCCGCAGAAGCAGTGTCGGAAGTGCCATAGGAGATCTTCTCGATAGCTGTGTTGTAGTATTCCTTCATTCTTGCAAGCTCCATGTAAGGACTGATAGTCACCGTGTCTGCCTTTTCCAGCATATCGTAGTTCTGCTGGGCAAGACCGCTCAGCTTACCGCTATTTTCAAGAGTCTCGTATGCGATCCGGGAAACAGGGATGCCTCTTGTAGTACCCAGTATATCGGCGCACTCCTCGTTGTTCAGCAGGAAATCAAGGAACGCAGCAGCTTCATCCGGATGCTTGGTGCCTCTCGAAACTGCATACAGCATGGAGGGCTTTATCATCCAGCCTCCGTCATTGCCGCTGCCGTCACTGAGAAGAGGTCCAGCCTCCAGAACTCCCTCGGAAAGCACAGATTCGTACTTTCCCACAGAGCTTCCCCACTCCAGCACACCGGCAACTCTTCCGTCGATGAATTCCGGCGACTGGTAAAGCGCAGCATTTCCGTCCTCATCAGTGCGAGTTCTTATTGTCCGGATAACATGGCTGTCTTCAAGCAGCTTGTAAAAATCAAGGGCTTCCTTAATATCGCTCTCGGTGAAGCCCAGATCACCGTCCATTGTTATGAATTCCCTGCCTGTTTTCTGCTGGACATAGACCACCGCAAGATACCAAGCTGTTCCTCCGGACTGAATATCAAGGTCAAGAGGATATATCCCGCGTCCGTTGAATTTTTCGCCGAGCCCGATCAGTTCGTCCCAGTTAGCAGGATATGAAGCACCATTCTCGCGGTAGACCTGAGAATTGTAGAAGAGTCCGCGTCCTGTTACCGATACCGTAACGGCGTTGAGACGTCCGTTCACTTCTCCAAAAGACAACACGTCCTTGTCAAAGCCGGTGAGATCAATTCTGTCCCTAAGCTGATTCAGGTCGTAAAAACCGTCACCATCAGGCGACATAGTTACCAGCCAGTCGTAGTTGATCTGCATTATGTCCGGCTCTGTTCCTCCGCCTATCTGCGAAGTAACCTTTTCAGTCCAGCCGTCCCAGCCTCCGTACTCCGGTACTATCGTTATATCCGGGTGGAGCGTATTCCACAGGTCGATCGCTTTCAGCGTTGCTTCATGACGGTCGTCGCCGCCCCACCACGAAAATCTCAGCTGACATTTGTCCAGTTTCCCATCGGGCGGTATAACAGATCCTTTTGATCTGCTCCCGCAGGCAGAGAGAGCAAGCACACAGCAGCAGGCTATGGCTCCGGGAATAGTTTTTTTCATACTCTCGCTCCCATAAATCATAATGATAACACGTTCAGTGTATGCTCGGTAACTGAGAAAAGCTTTTCTCAGTTACCAGAGCGCCGCAATTAGCTCCCTGCACAACGGAAATACCTGCCGCGGCGCTCCGGCTCGCCCTTTTCAAGGGCGGACCGAGCATACTTCAATTATACCTTAATTATACATTATCGCCGAACAAAAATCAAGAGTGCAGCACGAAAAACCGACAGTCTGCGGCACTTCAGGCGAAATCGCTGCCAGATCCTCTGACCTGACTCAAATGAGCCTTATATGCCGCCGCTGAGCAAAGCTCTGCGACTGTCGGTTTTTCTATATCTGAAAAGGTGTGTTTCAAGCGTTCCGGCTGTGTGCGGACCGGAACGGTATAGTATTAACGCTCCGGAGGTAAGGAGGGAGCGCAGAAACGAAAGGCAGTCATCCGGCAGAAATTTTCCTGCCGGAGATGAAAATGTTTATCTCTTCCATGATCATATTATATAACACAGCTGAAGTTTTTTCAATAACAGCAGGTTTTCAGTTAAAATACAGTTTGATATAGTTTTGCTTACGGAATTGTTTTTATCAGTTACATAATTCTGACAAAAATGACAATAATATTTCGTGGAATGTAAGAAATTTCTTTGTACCTTTCGCTGATTTCAGCATAGAATAATGTAAGCGGCAATAAAGACAGCGCCGTCCGGAGTGGTACCTGTACCCTTGAATAGCTTACGGACACAAGGCGTATTTCCGGACGGCTGCTTTCATATATAAAAACCGCCCTGCACATAAAGTACAGGGCGGTCAAAGTATTATCTCTCATGTGGAAGAACTGGTCTTTGTAGTCTTTTTGATATAAACTCTCACCTTTGACACAGACCATACCTGATCATAGTCCGGGCACGAGATCTCAACATCGTTGGGGAACTGATCCATTGTAGAGGAGTCATTTCCGAGGAGATTTGCTTCAACAGTGAAATCGTTGGCTGTAAGCTGCTTGAGCGTTTCCTCAGGACCTATCACTGTTATGTCTATACTGTTTGTAACAACCGTATAGTCATAGAGGACAGATGGCTTATTCTTTGTACGGATGCGATCTCCGCTGATAGTGAATTCTCTTGTTGTGAGACCGGCGCTGTCGAAGTCCACATTCACCGTGCTTATATTGCTCTGGTTCTTGAGTCCGGCATCCTCCAGTATCTTCTTGATATCGAAGGAATTAGAATAATCAAGGGTTATATCGCTGAGCTTGATACTGCCTATCTCGATAGCCTCGGGTATCTCGGACAATGTGCTTCCGGAAGCGATGTCGATAGTCTCGGCGGAAAGAGAAAATCTATCCATGAGCCAGTCTACGTCGAAATTGGAAGGCTGATTGCTTATGCCGACGGTAAGCTTTGCGGTCTTCTGGGTGAGTATGGGCACTGTGATAAGGAAGCTGGACTTGTTGAATTTGAGATTGGTCTGGCTCATTACAGAGCCGTCAGCGCCATAAAGCTCAATGGAGTCGCTCGGACCTGTATATGAGGTATCCAGACTAAGTTCCTTATCAGATACCGCACAGCACTTTGCTATCTTATCCAGCTGGTCGGAAGGTCCTGTTATACTGATGAACTCAGGCTCGCAGGAAAGCTCCTCGGGATCGTAGGTCTTTCCCTCAGCAACAGTGAGATTATGCATTACGGGAGTTACCGGGAACTCTCTTGTATCGTACTTATCGAACACGACATTTACTGTGGCAGGATAAATTGAATCCACCTCATAGTTAATGCTGGTGTTGCTCTTCACCTTGACGGTAAGAGTCTTTTTTCCGGTGGAAGTTATATTATCGGCATCCACATAGGCGATGAGGCTTTCGGAATTCATATTTCCCACCTGAGTACGGCTGCCTCTTATCTTTACCTTTACGGTATCCACATCCTGACTGATAACGCTGAGACCGTTCTCGGCGGCAGGAGTGCCTGTAATGTCTATCTTCAGCGAAACGTTCTCGATAGTCTTGGGTACGGACGGGTAGAATGTCATTGATATGACGAACCAAGCCAGTATCGCAAGTATCATGGAATATATCGCCAGCGACAGGTTGTTCTGGGCACTTTTCAGGAAGTTCTTTTTCAGGTTCTTCAGAAAATTCAATCCTTTTTCCTCCTTTCATTGTAAGAGGAAAACAGCTTCTTGCCGGGGAGCGTGATCTCGTTTTTCTGGTCGTATATCTCGCTCTCAAGGAGGTGCTTCAGCTTGTCTCTTGTATAATCGCGGGTAAGAGTGCCGTTTATGGCAACTGAGATCTGTCCGGTCTCCTCGGAGACTACGATAACAACGGCGTCTGAATTCTCGCTCATACCAATAGCAGCTCTGTGGCGCGAACCGAGCCTTTTGTTTATCTGCTCATCCTTCTGGGGCTTGGGCAGGAAGCAGGCTGCGGCAAGTATCATGCCGTCGCGCATGATGACAGCGCCGTCGTGGAGGGGAGTCTTCGGGTAGAAGATGTTGCCGAACAGTTCCTTACTTGGAGCGGCATTGACTATAGTGCCTGTTTCTATCTGTTCGCCCAGACGCACCTGACGCTCCACAACTATCAGCGCACCGGTACAGGAAGCTGACAATTCCACGCATGAGTCGCATATGGCTTCGATAGCCGGTTCCCACATCTGCACCAGCTCATCGTTGTTCTGACCGAAACCGAAAAGCCTCACGCCGAATTTTGTACGTCCCGCCTTTTCAAGAGCTCGCCTGAGCTCCGGCTGGAACAGGATTATCATTGCGATAAGACCTATATCAAGAGTCTTCCGCATTATGTATGTAATGGTCTTCAGCTGCAGGAGCTTGCTTATATAGTAGCCGGCAACGATGAGGACTATTCCCTTTACCAGCTGACCTGCTCTCGTCTCACGGATAAGCTTAAGCAGGATATATATGATATAAGCGAGAATTGCAACGTCTATAATATCTATAAGCTCAAGGGTGCTCAGAATACTAAGGAAAGCATCCTTCACATCATGGAACGACAATCTGCTCACTTCCTTTCAAATCGGATGTCTACACATATTTTTTCTTTCGTTGGAGGGGCGATGCTCCCACCGCCCCTGCGGACATTTATCTCTGTTTCCTGATCGCACAGTTCTTCATATTATTATTGTACCACAAATTCAGATAATTTCAATAGTTTTTCACACTTTTTTTATTTTTGAACCTATTTTTTATAAATCCGGCGAGCTCCGCTGCATCCTTTTCCCGGCTGAACACCGAAGGTGCAAAGCGAATAGTGCCGTTTTCGGTGCCAAGATAGGCGTGTGCAACCGCTGCACAGTGGTAGCCTGCCCTGAGACAGTAGCCCGCTTCCGACATCTCCGCAGCAGCCCTTTCCGGAAGAACATCCTTTATCGTAAACGAAACTATGGGTACGTAGGATGCCTTTTCTCTGCGAAGGAAAGCTACCTCCGGCATATCCCGGAGCTCCTCAATAAATCTGCGGCATATCCTGTCCTCGTGGGCATATATCTTGTCTATGCCTATCCGCCGGACAAATTCCGTTCCAGCTTTCAGCGACATTATACCGGGGATATTCAGCGTGCCGCTCTCAAGAGCCTCCGGAAGGAGCTCCGGCTGTCTAAGGCTCGCCGAGGCTGTACCGGTGCCGCCCTGTATTATGGGCGTTATAGGGTATTTGCCGTCGCTGATGAGCAGGCCTGTTCCCGTGAGCCCGTACAGTCCCTTATGACCGGCAGCGCAGAGGATATTTATGCCGCTGCCCATATCTATCTCGATAACTCCGCAAGCCTGTGCGCCGTCCGCTATGAAGCAGATTCCGTGTTTCCGGCAGAGCTCAGCTATATCACGCCAAGGCAGGAGCTGTCCCGTGACATTGCTGGCAAGAGTACATACCACCGCCTTTGTATCCTCACGGATAAGAGACCGGAAGCTCTCCACAGTGCGGCTGTCCTCCGGGAATACCTCCGCTATGGACAGGGTTATCTTCCGCTTCACTGCCAGCTCAGCAGCCGGTCTTGCCACGGAATTGTGCTCAAGGCTGCTTATTATCATGTGGCCTCCGCCGCTCATAACACCCTGTATCGCCATATTCAGCGCATGGGTGCAGTTGAGGGTGAAGACCACGTTTTCCGGCTGTGCTCCGAATGCTCCGGCTATTGTCTCCCGGGCGGAATACACCGCCGCGGAGCTCTGCATGGCAAGGGTATGACCTCCCCTTCCGGCATTGCCTCCGTATCTCTCGGCGGCACGGGCAGCTGCCAGCCGGACGCTCACCGGCTTCGGAAAGGTCGTTGCGGCATTATCAAAGTTTACCGGCATCATCAGCCTCCTTCCTCCCGTGAGCTCTTATACGGCACGGAATACCGCTCCAGTATCCTTTCAGCTTCCCGGCAGCTTCTTCTCACAGCCAGCGAAAATCCGCAGCCGCTGCTGCCGGTAAATTCATTTCGTTTTATCTCGCAGGGATACCCTCTTGCTTTCAGCAGCTTTTCGCCTTTTACGGCATAGGTGTAAGAGGGCATTTCCAGAATGCATACCTTCAAAAAGTATCCCCCCTGACCGGAACTGTGCATAACAGTCTGAACAAGGGTACAGTACATTATATGTAACGGCTTGAAAAAAAGTTAAGGCGGACAGTGGAGCTGTCCACTGTCCGCCTTATTGTCAGTTTACTCTTTCTACCTTGTAGCCCATGCTCTCCAGATCCTTCAGAACGCTCTGGTCTCCGCAGTAATGCATGAAGCCTACCATGAACAGATATTTTTTGCCGTCCTTGATGTACTCGGCAGCCTTTTCAGCCATTCCCCTGTTTCTTTCAGTCAGGATGAAATCGTTGTAAGCCGCATAATCAGCCTTGTACTCATCAGGGATTTCACTGTCGTCCTCTTCATTCATCTTCCATGCCCCCTCGGTGTCTCCGGAAGCCCAGCAATCGTAGAGCTTTGCGTATTCCTGTGCAAGTTCGGAGATCTCTGTGGTATCCTCAAAGGTCGCGAGGATCATATAATCCGCAAGATCATCCGTGTAGTCAGTGATAGCCTTGACCTGAGTCTCAAGAGTCTCGATGTCGATTATAGCCTTGCCGTCCTCCTTAGCCTTTGCTACGAAGTAGCCCTCAACGCCGTCGCTGTCGAGATTTTCCAGCTTTGAAATGAACACGCTGCTTATCATGTCTATCCAGAAGCCGGGTACAAAGGCATCGTAAGCCGAGTTATAGATACTGTTCTCAGTGAGGAACTCCTTTGCCTTCTGGTATGCCTCAGGGGAGATGTGGTCGGTAATAGTAGTTCCGTCGGTGAGGAGCATGAGCTTCATCATCTCCGAAGCAGCCTGAATGTTGCCGGCTTTTGCTTCGCTGAAATCATGCTCGATAGCGATAGCCTCAGCGTCTTTGTACGCATCGAGGACATATTCCGGCATTTTCATATTGTCGTTGTTTGCCATATGGATAGTGCCCATCATGTAGATGCTGTTTCCGGACTCAGGATCGGTAGCCTTCCAGAGAGCCGGCTTTGCTTCCTTGACTGTGATATATTTCAGTATATCTGCGTCGCCGGAAGCCGGTGCAGTAGTGGTCACTGTGGTAGTTGTGGTCTTGGTGCGGGTAGTCACCGCTGCACGGGTGGTGGTAACAGTGGTCGTGGAAACATCCGCAGTAGTTTCGGAGACTGTTGCAGCCGTGGTCTTCTGCTCATTCTTTTCCGAAGTGGAGCTTCCGCTGCTTCCGCATGATACTGCGCTGCAAGCCAGTACAACTGCTGCCAGCGCTGAAATGATTCTTTTCATAATTATTATCCTATCCTTTCCGGCAGAAAACTGCCACGGTGAAGATTATAACATAAAAAATAAAATTTGTCAACAAAAGCGGCGGCAGTATCACCTGCCGCCGCTGCGCTGTTTTACTTTTTCTTCTTTTTTCCGCCGATAGTAGTATCGTAGGAAACACCGGTACCGGGAAGGCTTGCTGTTACCTTCTTCTTGTTGTTCACCGTTACCTTTACGTCTTTTCCGCCCACTGATACGCTCGAACCCTTTTTGGTCTTGTTGATCTTCAGGAACTTGCCTATTTTTATGCTCTTTGTTATTTTCAGTCCCATAGGATGACCTCCCTGTTAGTTCAGCCGATCACTTTTCTGATAGCTCCCATGAGCTCATCATAGGTCTCGAAGGCAGGAAGCTCGGGATTGTCAGCCTTTATCTGCTCAGTGCTCCTGAAAAGGAAGCCTGCCTTGCTTGCCTTTATCATAGCAAGGTCGTTGTAGCTGTCGCCGCTGGCAATAGTCTCATAGCCAATGGACTGGAGAGCCTTTACCGTTGTGAGCTTAGACTGCTCACAGCGCATTTTGAATCCGGTTATCTCGCCGTTTTCAGATACCTCCAGCGAGTTGCAGAATATGGTTGGCCAGCCCAGCTTCTTCATAAGAGGAGCTGCAAACTCTGAAAAAGTATCGCTGATGATTATTACCTGACATACTGAACGCAGCTCGTCAAGGAATTCCTTTGCGCCGGGCATGGGATCTATCTTTGCGATAGTATCCTGTATCTCTCTGAGTCCGAGACCGTGCTCCTTGAGTATGCCAAGACGCCACTTCATAAGCTTATCGTAGTCCGGCTCATCGCGGGTAGTCTTTCTGAGCTCCGGTATGCCGCTTGCTTCTGAAAAAGCGATCCATATTTCGGGCACAAGAACGCCCTCAAGGTCGAGACAGGTAATATACATATTATGATTCCTCCGGTATAAATAATCTTTTCTTTATAATTATACATCAACGAATGTGATTTGTAAAGCAAAATCTTTCTTTTTTCTGTCACATTCGTTCACATTGCTTTCAGCAACGTGAAATTTTTCTCACAGAATATTTTTTAAAATCATACAATTACTCCAAATCAATATCACAAAGCCGGTTTATAATATGACCATAGCCTGAGGGAAGACCTCAGAAATGATCTGAAAAGGAACGTGAAAACTATGATGGATATGTATAACAATAATTTCAATGAGAACAATGAGAACTATTACAGCGAGCTCCGCAGCCGCAAGCCCGAAAAGAATACGAAAAAAAGATTCGCAACCAAGGCTGCTGCCGGCATTATGGCAATGGCTCTCGTGTCCGCAGGATCTATCGGAACATATAAAGCTCTCAGCGGCAGCAACTACGACAGCTCCACCACATTATCGGCTTACACCGACGTCTTCACCGGCGAGGAAGCTTCAACTCTCCTGAAAGCTGACACTATCAGCCACCTCACCAACACTTCCGAAGCAGGCGCAGTCCTCAGCAACGAGGACATAGTTGAAAAAATGCTCCCCTCAGTTGTCGGAATTAAGTCTGAATTCAACATCGCATCTTCCGGTTACAACGGAAACTTCGGCTTCGGTTTCAGCAATAAGCAGTCCTCATCCGATACCGTTCCCGCAACAGGCACAGGCTTCATCATCTCCGAGGACGGCTATATCGTGACCAATGCTCACGTAATCTACGACAGCGAGTACGGCAGCGGTCTTTCCGAGAGCATCTCAGTTATCCTCAATGACGAGTCAGAATACGATGCAGAGGTAGTCGGCTACGATACCGACTTCGACCTCGCTGTTCTCAAAATAAACGCCGAATGTCTTACTGCCGCAGAATTCGGCAACAGCGACGCTCTTAAGCTGGGCGAGTCTGTTATCGCTATCGGCAATCCCCTCGGCTTCGACCTTATGAACACTGTTACCAGCGGCATCGTTTCAGGTAAGGACAGAAATGTAACTATAAACGAAAAGTCAATGACTCTCCTCCAGACCGACGCCGCTATCAATTCCGGCAACTCCGGCGGTCCCCTCATCAATAAATACGGTCAGGTCATAGGTATCAATTCCTCTAAGATGTCGTCATCTTACTCCCAGACCACTATAGAGGGCATCGGCTTTGCTATCCCCTCCAATGAAGCCTCGAAGATAGTCAAGGACCTCATTGAATACGGCTATGTTACAGGAAAGCCTCAGCTGGGCATAAGCTGCGAGGACGTTACCTCCAATATCTCAAGAATGTATAACCTCCCCGTAGGCGTTTACGTTACATCAGTCAACAAGGGCAGCTCCGCAGATAAAGCAGGTCTCCGCACAGGCGACATCATTACCGCTGTTGACGGCAAGGAGATTCAGACTACCTCAGAACTTCTCACTGAAAAGAAGCTCCACAGCGCCGGCGACGAGATTTCAGTTACCTTCACAAGAAACGGCAGCTCACAGACAGTCCTCCTCACCCTCGACGAGGCTACCGGCAGCAACTGATAAAAATAAATGCGCACTGGGTATCCAGTGCGCATTTTATTACTTATCTCTTGTAAGCAGGAACATTCTTCCGCTGAAGGGCGGTATATCCATGCTGATACGGTCGCCGGCACAGCTGAATGCAGTTGCTCCGTCGGGAGTCCTGCCGCTGTAAAGCTGGTTATCCGAATCCAGCAGCAGCTCAACATTGAAGCCGTCGCCAATCTTAACGGAATAATCCGCCTGAAACCAGTCTGAGAAGTTGAACACCGCGAGTATATCGCCCTCAGCGCTCTTACGCCTTATAGCGTATATGCAGCGCTGGGCTGAATTACAGTCGTCCCACATGAAATTAGTAGGATCATAGTCGTAATGCAGAGCGCTGTATTTCAGGTATATATGGTTCAAAGCCTTTATGTACTCCCTGAACGAATCGTGCATTGGGTATTTCAGCATATCCCAGTCCTGCTGACGCTTTTCGTCCCATTCCCTGAGCTGAGCGAACTCGTTGCCCATGAAATTAAGCTTCTTGCCGGGGTGAGCTATCATGTACATATACATGGCTCTTGCCTGCGGGAATTTATCCGGGTACTGACCGTTCATCTTCTGAGCGATAGTAGCCTTTCCGTGAACGACCTCGTCATGGGAGAGGGGCAGAATGAATCTCTCGTTGTAGAAATAGAGCATTGAAAAGGTGAGCTTGTGGTAATCGCGGGTGCGGTACATGGGAGCGCTCTGAAAGTATTCAAGAGTATCGTGCATCCAGCCGAGGTCCCATTTGTAGTCGAAGCCCAGACCACCGTCGAATACCGGAGCCGCTACCTTGGGATAGGCGGAGGAATCCTCCGCTGCCAGTATTGCCGAAGGGTGACGGGCTTTGAGTCCGGAGTTCATATCCTTCAGGAAATTTATAGCGGTACGGTTCTCGCCGCGGTATTCCTGACCGTTCCAGTATATCATATTGCGGATAGCGTCCATTCTAAGTCCGTCGAAGTGGTATACCGTCAGCCAGTAATCAGCCGCGGACTGTATAAAGGAACGCACCTCGCCCTTGGAGTGCATGAAATTGCGGCTTCCCCACTCGTTGTAGCCAGCCTCGTCGTCGGGAAATTCATAGAGCTTAGTGCCGTCGTATTCTGTGAGGGCATAGTGGTCAACGGCGAAATGCACCGGTACAAAATCCATGATAATGCCTATCCCCTGCTCATGGCACTTGTCCACAAGTTCCATGAGCTCCGCAGGAGTTCCGTATCTTGAAGTCGGCGCAAAGAAGCCTGTGCTCTGGTAGCCCCATGATTCATCGCAGGGATGCTCGCTAAGAGGCATAAGCTCGATGAAGTTGTATCCTGTCTCATTAACATAGCTGATAAGCTGATCTGCTATCTCCGAGTAGCTGTACCAGCCGGTCTCCTCCTCGTCGGACTTTCTCCGCCACGAGCCAAGATGCACCTCGTAGATATTCATGGGCTTATTGCGGCAGTCGGTACGCTCTATCATCCATTTTTCGTCGGTGAAGCTGTATCCGTCAAGGCTCCTCACCACCGAACAGGTACCGGGGCGTAGCTCCATTCCGAAACCGTAGGGATCACAGTGATCGATGAACTCTCCTTTTTTATTATAGATACGGTACTTGTATCTCATGCCCTCTGAAGCATCAGGCAGCGTGAGATCGTAGAATCTGCCATCGCCGGTTTTCTCCATGGGGATGTCCTTCCAGTCGCTGAGGTCGCCTATCCACGACACCTTAGAAGCATTAGGCGCATAGGTGCGGAAGACCGTACCGTTCTCAGTGATATGGGCACCGAGGTACTCATAGGCATTGAATACTTTTCCCTTGTAGAAATCAAAGATGTCCATAGTATCAGCTCCTGTATGTCAGAATGTCCGTTAAGGGTATCAGCCGTAATTTCTTGCTGTCCTGTAATCCACGGCTCCCGAGAAAGGATCGTAGATTATATCTTCATTGTCCTTATCTGCAACGAGATATGTGTTTTTGTAGAACACCGGAATAAATCCGCAGCTGCTCAGTATATCCCTTTCGGCACCGAGACAGTGCTCCACCATTTCAGATACCGATGTGCTGCTGAGCACCTCGCTCATATAGTCCCTGCCGCTGCCAGCCGTACTGAGTACGCCGCTGCCGGAAAATTCTCCCAGCACCGCAGCTGCGCTGTCCATATCTGCCTTTAAGGGATAAAGCGCGATGGAATACTCCTTTGCCTCTATGCGGCGGAAAAATTCCTCACGGGTAACGTCCTCGATACCGATGTATATGCCAAGACTTTCCTGCCAGCTCTGGGAAAGGAGGTGCAGATAGCCGGAATCCACCGTGTCCGCACAGACGAGGATCTTCACATTGTCCATAGAGGCTATCTTGAGCTCGCTTTTCGCCTTTGCTATGAGCTCGGAAGCTTCGCCCGGAGAGTACATATCAAGCTCCTTGTCAGAAGCAAGCTCGCGGTAGCTCCTGCCAGCCAGCACCAGAGCCGGAGGTATGATCCCGCTGGCAGCTGTAAGGTCGCTGCTGAGCTCGTCTGCGAGCTCCTCCCTGTTCACGGAGTACGCCAGTGCCTTTCGGAGATTCTGGTTTGAAAAATACTTATCCTCGCCGTTGAAAATGAGTCCGAGGGTGACTGCGCTCTGAGGCTGAACGGAATACTTCTTCCTGCTGTAAGAACTGCTGAGCGTCGTCATACATTCTACGCTGCCGTCCTTGAGGCACTCCCTGACACCGCTCTCGTCCTTCTGTATGGTGAAGCTCAAATACGAGGGAATCACCTGATAATCCTCCCGGACGTTAACTTCGTTCTTCCTCATATAGAGTATATTATGCGTACCATAGGGATCGTAGTACCACTGGCGCATATAAAAAGCACCGTTGCACATTACAGATTTGTCGTCAAGACCGTAGCGTCCCTTTGTGGAAAGGAAGAAATCCTTGTTGCAGGGCGAAGCCGGTGACGCAGCCAGCAGATTCAGGAATTCCGCCGAGGGATGCTCCAGCGTTATTTCCAGCGTGTAGTCGTCCACAGCGCGTACTCCTGCGCTCTCCGGAGAAGCACTGCCGGAGATGATCTGTTTACCGCCCCTGATACAGGAATAATACTCCGCATAAGGCGACTGCATCTTGGGATCAAGGAGTCTCTGGAATGCGAAAACATAGTCCTCAGCCTTTACCGGAAAATACTCATTTTCTTCTATTATATCGTTCCTGTTCTTATCCGCGGACCAGTAATTGTCCCTGCGGAGAGTGAAGGTATACACCGTTCCGTCGGGAGAGACCGTATATTTTTCTGCATTGCAGCAGACTATGCTCCCGTCGGCATCCCGGCGCATGAGTCCGCTGTACATATTCTTTATGACCGTATCCGATGAGGGATCGCTGGCATACTGAGGATCAAGACTCTTTGGGTTGCCTTGCAGAGGGGCGTTGTACATATGTCCGGCACCGTCGCCTCTGTCCTTGTTGCCGCAGGAAAATCCAGAGGAGGCTACAAGCGCCGCACACAAAATGAGGGAAAACCTTTTCACTCTTATCTCCTTAAAAGAAAGCTTGTCCGCGAAAACCACGGGCAGGCTATTATTCTGTATATCGAATCGTCCCCCTTTCGGGGGACGAAAATTTTAGTTAAGACTTACTGTAACGATAAAGCCGTCGGAATTGTTTCCTGATACCCAGTAAACCTTGTTTGAAGGCACGGGGACCTCGGTGCTTCCGCCGGATACAGCCGGTACATAGTATACCTGATAAACGGTCTTTCCGGATGTTATCTCAAGGGGAGCATTGATATTATATGTCTTGAGCTTATCAATATACTCCTCAAGACAGAGATCGTTCTGCTTTATGTATACAGAGTGTGGAGTTCCCACATAGCGGTAGGTCTGAGTTCTTGCCTGCTCGCCGGTAAATGACTCCTTGCCCTCGGGAAATCTGACGATAAAGCCGTAGTCTGCGGCGTTTTCATCTATCCACGAATATATTCCCGTAGGAGAATAGTAGCCGGAGCTTGAACCGTCCTTTGGGAATACTCCCATATCGAAGCTGCGGGCAGCGTGGTAATCGGAGAAGCCACCCTTGAAGCTTGAATAGCCGTTGTTGTACTTATCGTTCTGCTGTTCAAGTGTACGGTATCCGCCGATGACAGTAACATCGGTGTTCTTGGTAGCATCGTAGAAGCCCTTCATGAGTGCATCAAGGTGGCTGAGAGCCTCTTTATCCAGCATAGTAACGTAATCGCATACGTCATAGCAATCGTTGGTCTTGTTGTTGTAGATAGTAAGCGGCTCAGCGTCGTCCACCGGGAAACGATACTCATTATTTGCGTTTACCAGCACGAGGCTTCCTCTGTAAACGTCCTCCTTGGAGTGAGTCTCGTTAGTATACTGGGGAGCAGTAGTGCTTGAACCGTCGCTTGAAAGAATAGCGGCAGTTTTACCGCTGGTGCGGAGGTTGTCCACTATTGAGGACTGAACTGCGTTTGTGGAAGTAGTGGTATCATTGTCCTTGGACTTTTTCTTGCCCTTGGAGCAACTGTTTACGCAGGATGTGAGTATGACTATCAGTACTATCAGAACAAGAACAGCTGCGACCACGCGGTCATATCTCAGGCGGTATTTTTTGCCTGAGCGCTGTCTGTTCCGGTTTCTATGCTGATTACCGTTGCTCATATATATAGATCTCTCCTTAAATTCTGATTTACATCAATTGTAATACATTATACCACAAAAAATCGCTGATGTAAAGAGTTTTTTAGGATATTTTTGTACATTTTCACGTTTTTTTCATATTCAGGCAGCCTTAACTTTGTCATGCATACTCTGATTCATTCCTCATCAGACTCTTTTCTGCTCCTACGGCGGTACTCAGTGGGAGTACAGCCCTTGTGCTGTCTGAACTGCCGCATGAAGTAGGAATCGCTCTCATATCCGCATTTTTCAGCTACAGCACTCACAGAAAGCTCGGTATCCCTAAGGAGCTCCGCTGCATATAGAAGCCTGCTCTCTATAACGTCCTGACGGCAGGTAACTCCAAATTCCGCAAGATACAGCCTGTGGAAGTACACACGGCTTATACCCATATCATCCGCCATATCGTCAGCGTTCCAGACGCCCATGGGATCAGCGTATATAGCCTCCCTCAGCTTTATCAGCTCGGCAGAATGGGGATCGTCCCTGCGCTGTCCGCTTTCCTGCCGTAAGCCGCTGCTTAGTGAAATGAGTATCAGCTTCATGGACATCTCCATGAACTCCCCCGTGTACCGGTTATCATGCACGGACTGCGCCTTCATGCACCGGAGAAGCTCGGATACCACAAAACCGTCCGGGACTGAAAAAGGCTCGTCCACAGGTATTTCCATTGAGACAAGATACTGTCTGTCGGCAGCTGCCATGCGGAAGCTCACGAAGTCGTATCGGAGAGGCAGCCCGTCGCCGCCACGGAAATGTCTCTTCTGACCGTCGGTAAGTATCAGCGCGGAACCGCTTTCCACCTGCCGCTCATTTCCCGCTGAGGTGAAAACTGCCGGCGACCGGAAGTAAATGAACGCACACGCGCTGCCTATCTCCATGTTGACGTCCGCTTCACGGCGGCAGCCGAGTTTCATCCTGTTCACCTTCATGATACCTGCCTCCTTTCCGTCTGTATATACACATATTATAACACATAGCACCTGAAATAGCAAGGATGGCGTCCAGGAGCCTCCCACCGGCAGACTGCACAATTCTTGCTGTGCCAACTTGTGCAGTCATCCAAAATCCGAGGAGTTTTCGTCTTTTATGCCCTTAAAAATCATTTATATATAGACATTGCCGCAATGGCAGAAAAAGGAGGTACTATTCATGAAAAAGAAATTGTTATCACTCATGCTTGCAGGCTCAATGCTCGCCTCATCCGCCGCCTGCAGCAGCTCAAAGAGCAGTGAAAGCGTCCAGCCCACTACTAATGAAGCAGGTAAAACTATATTGACTATCGGTATCCCTAATGATTATCCGGCGCTCACAACTCTGATAGACCGCTATAATGACGGTCAGGACAAATATGCTCTTGAGCTCATTGACTATTCAAAGATCACCGGAAATATCCATTCTGTGGAAAACGACAGCACTGACGAGGAGATGTCTCAGCTGAAGCTTGATATAGCCTCCGGAAAAATCCCGGATATACTATGCCTCAGTACAAAGGATATGCTGCCTCTGATAAGCAAGGGAACTTTTACAGATATGTACGAGCTTATGGAGAAGTACGACGGCATAAAACGAGAGGAGATTCTTCCGAATGTTCTCGAAGGCTTTGAGATAGACGGTAAGCTTCCTGTCCTAGCAAGCGATTTTTATATTGATACCGCGATAGCAAAAACTAAATTCACAGGCGAGGCTTCCGAAAGCTGGGATATGGAAAAATTCATCGAGACTGCATCCGGTATACCGGATGATATGAATGTGCTCAAGAATACATCCTTTATGTACGACTGGTACGGCGTATTTCAGGATAACCGTCAGAATATAAGCGGCTACGCATTACGCAAGGTATTGAACGAAAGTGTTGATATGATAAGCTATACCTGTGATTTCAACAGCGAAGCGTTAAAAAACGCTCTGAGCTTCGCGCTAAGTTTCCCTGACAAGGATATGGTCAAGGACCATATCAACAGCATGACAGATAAAGAAGCGGACATCTTTTTCAAAGCTGAACAGCGTTCAATGCTTGATGATAAGGCTCTTATTTCCTCAGTTTGGATAATAGGCTTGGCTTCATCAGCAGGAAGTGCCATATGGGGAGAGTTCGGTGATGATGACCTAACTTTCGTCGGTTATCCCTCCGAGAACGGCTGCGGTGCTGTCACCGGCTGTGAATGGCTATACGGCATAACAGAAAGCTCAGATAACAAAGAGGCAGCATGGTCGTTCCTGAGCACAGTCATAAATGACGAGAAATTCAACTCGATAGATTCACAGCGTATAGCCGCTATCCCTGTTTCAAGAACTCTGCTTGAAAAGCTCTATAACAAAAAGGATACATCGGATAAGAATTCTGTCTATTCATCTGAATCAGGAGTTTTCAATAAGCCTATCACTCAGGAGCGCGTGGATCAGCTCTATAACTATATCCTGTCCGCGAAGATCGAGCCTTACCACGACAGCGAGATAGAAGCCATGATAGCAGAGGAGACCGCTTATGTCCTTAACGGTGAGCGTACTCCCGAACAGTGCATAGATATTCTCAACGACCGTGTGGGGACATATCTTGCCGAAAGAAAATAATCCCTGCAAATTTCCGTCAGCTATTGAAATATCAGGAGATTTCTGGTATAATATATATTTGCAGTCTTGCGTTAAAAGACTGACGATATATGTTTTCGGGAGAGAATAAAGTTGCAGAAAAACAAAAAGAAAAAACATCCCGGCAGCCCTGTGAAAAAGCTGCCTGAAAATAATAAGCCAAACATTAAAACTGAGAAGGAGTCCACTTCACCTGAGGATACCGTGCTCCCGGCAGAAGATGAAATAAATTCCGCAGAGGGAGCTGCTCCGGAGGCAGAGGAAAGCTCCCCGGAGGAAAAGGCTCCGGAGCCTGCTCCGCCGGTCATCTCAGGCAAAAAGCGCCTGTTGATAAGGCTTGCGCCTTACATAATCACCGCCATAGTCTCCACTATCATCGGCATTATATTTTTCAAAGCCAACAAGATAGCCCCCTTCGGCGACCGCTCCGTGCTCTGCATGGACCTCTGGGGACAATACTTCTCAATGTACGTAAACAATAAAGGAGCCAGCTTCTCAGAGATGTTCCACTCATGGAACGGAGCATTCGGCTTCAACAACTTCGCTCAGGGTGCCTACTACACCAACAGCATTTTCCTGTTCACTTTCCGCTTCCTGCCGTACAGTCAGCTCGTTAAGGCTCTGGACATTTTCTGCCTTATGAAGGTAGTTCTCAGTTCGCTGACATTCCTCGGTATGCTGCGGTACAGGACAAAGAGCAATTCCCCTGTTTTCATCGGCGGAGCTGTCTGCTACGGCTTCTGCGCTTATATGATGGCTTTCATGTCCCAGTTCATGTGGACGGATTCACTCATCCTCGCGCCGCTGGTAGTCATTGGTCTGGACAGGCTCATCCTTGAAAAAAAGCCCCTGATGTACGCAGTTATGCTCGCACTGACGGTCATTTCAAGCTTCTACATAGGCTTTGCGATATGCATATTCAGCGTACTCTACTTCATCGTGAACGCTCTCGCCCAGCTCAGGACCGAAAAAACTGAGGACGGCAGAAAAAAGCTCACCGGTACAAAGGAGCTCGTCTCAAGCACCCTTCGCTTCGGTATTTATTCCCTTATTGCAGGAGCTATCTCCGCCTGCATAACGTTACCTGTCGCCCTGTGCATATCCAACACCCTTGCCGCCGACGCCGCCTCCCCCACAAAGCTGGAATGGTACGGCAATTTCACAGGGGTGCTCCAGTACGCGCTCCCGGGGCAGGAATTCTTCCAGGAGTACAAGGGCTTCAATATTTACTGCGGAATACTAATATTCCTCCTTGTACCCATATACTTCGTGAACAAGGCTATCCGTCCGGCTGAACGCATACTCAACGGCTGTCTGATGTTCTTCCTTACAGCCTCAATGAACTGTAACGTGCTCAATTATCTGTGGCACGGCTGTCACTTTCCGAATCAGCTCCCCGGACGCTGGTCCTTCCTGTTCTCGCTGTACGCTGTTATGCTCAGCTGCCACGGTATCGCTAAGCACGAGGGACTCACACTCACCCGTACTATAATAGGAACAATCATCGGTACCGAACTTCTTTACTATACCACCAAAGGTCTGGGAAAAACTCAGCCCTTCAATATCCCAGCATGGGCTTGGACAGTTTTCATTGCGGCTGCTATCATGATCATGGCACGCAGCACTCTCCTGCTCATGCTGAAAAACAGGAAGTCCCAGGCAGCAGGAAAATTCAGCCGCTTCTCCGCAGAGCTGTGCGCCTGCGTTTTAGCCGCGTTCATGATGTTCGACATGAGCAAAAACCTCCTTACAGTATCTGATTATGAGGGCAACAGAGGCTTCCAGACCTCCCCGGAAAAGGGCTACTCCGCCGAAATAGTCAAGCAGGTAAACACCGGCAGCAGAATAAAGAGCGGCAGTGACGAATTCTACCGTGTTATCGCCAACAGCGGCTTTACTTTCAATCCCTCCATGATGGGCGGCTATCACGGTATGAGCTACTATTCCTCCACTATGAACGGTAATGTGTTCAAGCTGCTGGAATTCCTCGGCAACAGAGTCTACGGCGATAAGGTGAGCACCGTCTACACCGTGTCATCCCCCGTTCAGAACAGCCTCTTCGGAGTCAAATACTTCATCGACTACTACAACAATCTCGAAAATAAGCTCCCCGGCACTGTCAGCAACATTACCGCCACAAATGAAGCCGGAGCCAATATCCGCACCAATCCCACGAGCCTGCCCATTGCCTACGCTGTTTCGGACAAGGTTCTGGACTACAAGGTAACAGACCAGATACGTGCCATTACCGCCCAGAACGACCTTATCAACAGCATATGCGGAGAGGACGTCTCCCCCTTTGTGCGTCTGAACGCAGACTCAGTCGAGCCCATAACCGTCACAATGACAGAGGATCCCGACCTCAACAGCCAGTTCTACTACAAGAACAGCGGCGAGGACGAAGCTGTCATCCTCTACCGATACACAGCTCCCAAGACCGGAGCATACTACTATGAGCACAATTTCCGTGCAGGCGGCTTCCATATCACCGCTCCCGGCGTTGACCGCCAGATAGACGCATATGAGGGTAAATTCGCCTTTGCCGGCTATTTCAACGAGGGCGACAGCATACTCTTCGATTACAGAGCCGAGGGAGTCGGCGTGGGCTGTCACGGCTTCGACCTATTCTTCTTTGACGAGGATAAATGGTACAATACCTATGCGAAGCTCCGTTCCGACGGTCTTGACGTTACCAGCGCAAGCGGCACTAAAATAAAGGGCGAGATAGAGCTCCCCGAGGATAGCCTTGTAATGGCTACCGTCGCCCAGGACGGCGGCTGGAAGGTCTACTGCGACGGAAAAAAGCTCTCCTCCGAGACTGCCGCAAGTGTTTTCCCGTGCTTCAGAGTGCCTGCCGGAAAGCATAAGATAGAGCTCAGGTATCACGTCCCCGGGCTCCTTCCCGGCGCACTTATAAGCCTTGCCGGAATAGCTGCTCTTGTAGCGCTGACTGTTATGGAACGCAGAAAAAAGAGCGACAAAGTTACCGATCCCACAAAGAACTGAATGAATAAGCAAAAACAAAAGCCATAAAGGGGGGGCCCCCTCTGGCGGAATCGTGGCAAAAAATACCGAGCCCATAATTTACAGGCTCGGTAACCCACTATTTCCGCAAAGGGAAGTGTTCTAATTCCTTATGGCTTTTCTTCATATTTGTTTAAGCATCAGTCAGGCTTTCAATAAGTCCGAGAAGGAACTTCTGTATTATCAGAGCATCCTTATTGGTGACTCCGCCGCCGTCAACATCAGCAGCAGCTGTCTCTTCATCGCTGAGAGCATACTTGTCGGGAGCGGTCACAGCCTGCATTATCCTTACGGAGTCCGCGAGATTAAGCTCGCTGTCCAGATTGGCATCTCCTAAAACGATACAGTCATTGGAGGTCGCATCAGCTGTAACAGAAGCGGTGACAGGGGCAGTCGTAACAGCAGCAGTTGTGGTCTCATTTTCTCCTGCCTTAGCCCACTTTCCGGTGAAGGTATATCCAAGACCGGGAGTTGTTCCCTCCACGAGGTACTTCTCGCCGGGCTGGTACAGCTTGCCTTCAAATTCCCAGCCCTTAAAGGTGTAGCCCTCCTTAGCGACGGTACACTCCGGGATAGTAATAGTTGTATCAGTAGTACCGGGGACTCTCATTATATCAGCGCTGGAGCCGCTCATGGGATTGAACAGCAGCTTATAGTTTATCGGTTCCCATACAGGTGTCATGGTGACATCAGCCTTGGGCATGGTGTAGTAGTAATCACATGGATAGATCTGACCGTCATAGTCGCAAAGCCAGCCTGTGAGCTTGAAGCCGCGTCTTGAAAAGCGGGTATTGCTCTGGAGGTTCGTGAACATGGTCTCATAGTTCTCATACTCCATATAGGTGGCGCCCACTATCCTGTCAGCGTCGCCCACTGTATAGATGAGCTTACGCATCTGCATCCAGTGAGGTCTTACCACAATATCCTCATCATGCATTATTATGCACTGTTCGCCGAGGAAGTATCTGTCGCCCACATCCCAGCCCACATGGCAGTAGCCGTCGCGGTCTATGGAGAACAGTGAAAGGCTTATGAATTTTCCTTCGGGAGCGTAGAATTTTCTCGGGAGCTGTGATCTGTCCACGGCGATGTCCGTTTCCTCCACAAGGTAAGTGAGGGTGTGGGACTCCTTATAATCATCACACATGAACACAGCCTTCATGGTTATGTCGGCATCCGGGAACTGCATGACCTCGCCGGGTTTATAGCCGCGTACATCGTCATATGTCCAGCCCTGAAAGGTATATCCGCTTTTTTCAAGCTGAACTTTAGGCAGCTCCACGGACGAGCCGGGAGTACCGGTGAGCTCGGTAAGCTCAGGGACATTACCGTTTTTGTCCGCAGCAATTGCAATGCCTTCTCCCTCAAAATCGAAGGAAATAGCTACCTCTGCGGGAGCTTCTGTGGTGTCGGCAGCGTGCAGAGGCACGCCTGAGAATGAGCACATCGCCAGTACGGCGGCAGATATGCCCGATAAGGCTTTTACGTATAGTTTTTTCATGTTTCCTCCTGTCCGGTGTTACCGGAGCAAAGCTCCGCGGAAGCTTCCTTCACAAGACGGGTGAAGAAGATGAGCTCAGCGGAAGCAGTTTCTTTCCGGATCGTAGGCATAGCCTATGGATGAGAGCTTTGTCACGATCTGTTCCTGTGGGACGCAGAGAGACTTGCAAAAATCAGAAAGGCTGCTGAAATCGTCTCTCAGCTTGGTGTTCACATAGCTTAAAAGTATTGCAGGATCCTTTGGAATATCCATAAAATGTCTCCTTAAGGCGCCTTACGCGGACGCAGTGCAGGACATCGGCGAAAGGGCTTAGTCTGTCCGGAAATTATGTCCGTAATAAAAAATAGCGCATAGTATAGTTACAAGATAAATATACAATACTTATAATAATTTGTCAATGAAATTTGAGCAGCTTGCGTTTTGAATTTTTTGTAAATTTGTATTTTGAAATAAAAATATACCGGTACCTCGGCACCGGTATACGCTCTTTATTTGTCTTTGTGTCCGGAAAGCTTTATATTGCTGTGCTTTTCGGCTGCGGAGCCAATACCGTAAAGCTCCTCCAGTTTATCGGCAGACAGCTCCGGAACCTCATCCATATGATCCTGAGCGAATTTCTTGCGGCGTTCGCTCTCTGCGATGAACGGATTGAACTCTTCCCAGTTTTTACCGTACATCTCATACTCTGCGAGGTGCTCACTGAAATGAGGAAATCCCTCCTGTTCTTCGAGCCAGTGATACCGGTAATTGCTTTTTAATCCGAGTGCTGAGAAGAATATGCCGGCAACACAGAATATTGTAAATACTGCAAATGATATGGGGACGCGGTGAAAGAAGTCCCAGTCGCGCTTGACAAAGAACAGTATCATATTACCTGTCAGGAGCGCAATATTCAGAACAGCCGAGAGGTCGTGCTGACTGACTGAAATCCTTAGTCCAAAATAGAGAGCAAGCGGAGCAATTATCAGCGCATCAAGAAAAAGCACAAAAAAGTTTGGCGACATGAGATTATCCGGGTCATCAGTCACTTTCTTTATTAACATGTCAGGGCTGATGCTCACCAGATTAATAAAACCGTAAAGTATCAGAATCAGGCTTGATACTATCGAATAAAAGAATATCACTGTGTAGATTTTTCTGCACTTTCTGAGATACGTAAGATTTCTTGCAAATTCCTGTGTGTCAGGCATAGCATCAACCTCCTCTGATTAGTTTATCCATTTATATTATAGCTTATGCGCCAGTATATGTCAATACATTTTCCATAGCACCTCACCGGTGGAGCTCCATATCCGTCTGAAATAGCCTTATATATCCGTTTTTGTTATACAGATGAAACACACTGGCATTATTGTTAACCGCAGTTAGCCAATATTTGTTAGTCTTTAAAAATTTTTCTATGTGAAAGTTGTTAAAAATCAACAAAAAATGTATGGCGAATTAGGTCAAATTAGAAATAGAAATTTTCTTCTATATATGTTATAATACATATTGATATGTGGGATGTAATTTCTTCTCAGAAGATTCATTGTTACATTTTTCACAGGTAAATACAAGGAGGTTCATTTAATGAATTCAGCTAAATCAACTGTTCCCTTCAGAGGTACTCCTGAACAGGAGGCTCAGCTTCTCAAAGTCATCGAAGAGAAGAAGGACGACAAGGGCGCTCTTATGCCTATTCTCCAGAAGGCTCAGGAGATCTACGGCTACCTTCCCATCGAAGTGCAGACTATGATCTCCAATAAGACCGGCATCCCGCTGGAAAAGATCTACGGCGTTGTTACTTTCTATGCTCAGTTCTCACTCTACCCCAAGGGAGAGTATTCCATCTCAGTCTGTCTCGGTACAGCCTGCTATGTTAAGGGCTCCGGCGATATTTACAACAAGCTTCAGGAAAAGCTTGGAATCAGCGGAGGAGAGTGTACTCCCGACGGTAAGTTCTCTCTCGACGCCTGCCGCTGCATCGGCGCTTGCGGTCTGGCTCCCGTTCTCACTGTAAATGAGGACGTTTACGGACGTCTTACTGTCGATGATGTTGATAAGATCATCGAAAAATACGCTTGATTCCATTTAATATCACTTAGGAGGTTAACATATGAAAACTCTTGAAGAACTCAACGTTGTCAGAGACAGCATGAAGGGTGAGGTTGCCCTGAGAACCCATGGCAATGCTTCTTCAAAATACGAAAGACACGTCCTTGTGTGCGGCGGTACCGGATGTACCTCCTCAGGCTCTCCCAAGATTATCGAGAAGCTCGAGGAAGAACTCGCCGCCAACGGACTTAAAGATAAAGTTCAGATCGTTAAGACCGGATGCTTCGGACTCTGTGAGCGCGGTCCTATCATGATCGTTTACCCCGAGGGCTCCTTCTACTCCCGCGTTAAGGTCGAGGAGATCCCCCAGATCGTTAAGGAGCACCTCGTAGGCGGCAAGCCCGTTAAGGAGTTCCTCTACGAGGAAACTGTTGCAGGCGACGAGATCAAGGCTCTCGACGATACTTCTTTCTATAAGAAGCAGCACCGTGTAGCCCTCAGAAACTGCGGCGTTATCAATCCCGAAAATATCAACGAGTACATCGGCAGAGACGGCTATCAGGCTCTCGCTAAGGTGCTCACTACTATGACTCCTGAGGACGTTATCCAGACTATCCTCGATTCCGGTCTGCGCGGACGTGGAGGCGGCGGCTTCCCCACAGGCATGAAGTGGAAGCTCGCAAGAAATATCGTCCCCAACGCTGACCAGAAGTACGTCTGCTGTAACGCTGACGAGGGCGACCCGGGCGCATTCATGGACCGTTCAGTTCTCGAAGGCGATCCCCACGTTGTTCTCGAGGCTATGTCCATAGCAGGTTACGCTATCGGCGCTACTCAGGGTTACATCTACGTTCGTGCTGAGTACCCCATCGCTGTTGAACGTCTTAACATCGCTATCAAGCAGGCCCGTGAGAACGGTATGCTCGGCAAGAATATCTTCGGAACCGACTTCTGCTTCGACATTGACCTCCGTCTCGGCGCAGGCGCTTTCGTATGCGGCGAGGAGACCGCTCTTATGACCTCTATCGAGGGCAACCGCGGCGAACCCCGTCCCAGACCTCCTTTCCCCGCAGAAAAAGGTCTCTTCCAGAAGCCTACTATCCTCAACAATGTTGAGACTTACGCTAATATCCCCCAGATCATCCTCAATGGTGCAGAGTGGTTCGCATCTATGGGTACCGAAAAGTCCAAGGGCACCAAGGTATTCGCCCTCGGCGGAAAGATCAAGAACACCGGACTTGTTGAAGTTCCTATGGGTACCACTCTCCGCGAAGTTATCGAGGAGATCGGCGGCGGCATCCCCAACGGAAAGAAGTTCAAGGCTGCTCAGACAGGCGGACCTTCCGGCGGATGTATCCCTGCTGACAAGTTCGACATTCCGATCGACTACGATAACCTCATCAGCATCGGTTCAATGATGGGTTCAGGCGGACTTATCGTTATGGACGAGGATAACTGTATGGTCGACATCGCTAAGTTCTTCCTCGAATTCACCGTTGATGAGTCATGCGGTAAGTGTACTCCCTGCCGTATCGGTACAAAGAGAATGTGGGAGATCCTCGACAAGATCACCAAGGGCAAGGGAACTCTCGAAGACCTGGATAAGCTGGAAGAGCTCGCTTACCACATCAAGGCTAACTCTCTCTGCGGTCTCGGTCAGACTGCTCCTAACCCCGTTCTTTCAACTCTCAGATGCTTCAAGGATGAATACATAGCTCACGTTGTGGACAAGAAGTGTCCCGCAGGAGTATGTAAGGACCTCCTCAGCTTCGAGATCAACAAGGACAGCTGTATCGGCTGCGGTATGTGCGCTAAGCAGTGTCCTGCATCTGCTATCTCAAGGACCGATTATATCGCTCCCGGCAAGAAGCTCGCAGCTATGGAGATCGACAAGAGCAAGTGCGTAAAGTGCGGCGCTTGTATCGCTACATGTAAGTTCAAGGCAATCATCAAGAAGTAAGCGGAGGATTAGTAATGGAAAATATAACTGTTAAAATCAACGGTGTTGAATTAGAAGTACCTAAGGGCACCACTGTTCTTGAGGCTGCTCACATTGCCGGCTTTGAAATTCCTACACTGTGCTATATGAAGGAGATCAACGAGATCGGCGCCTGCCGTATCTGCGTTACCGAGGTAAATGAGGGCAGAGGCTTCCGTATGGTGGCTGCCTGCGTATACCCCTGTTCCAATAATATGGAGATCCTCACAAGCTCTCCCAAGGTAATAGCTGCAAGAAAGAAAACTCTTGAGCTCATCCTTTCCACACATGACAGAAAGTGCCTCTCCTGCGTAAGAAGCGGCAACTGTGAGCTCCAGAAGCTCGCTAAGGACTACGGCGTTGAGGACGCTTCAGTTTACGACGGCGTTAAGAATGAATATGAGATCGACGACTCAGCCGCTCATATGTACCGCGATAATAACAAGTGTATCCTCTGCCGCAGATGTACTGCTGTATGTGCAAAGACTCAGGGCATCGGCGTTATCGGCGCTAACGAGAGAGGCTTCAAGACCTACATCGGCTCTGCTTTCGATATGGGACTCGGTGAGACTTCATGTGTATCATGCGGTCAGTGTATCGCAGTATGTCCTGTTGGTGCTCTTTCCGAGAAGGACTTCACAAAGGAAGTTATGGCAGCTATCGCTGATCCCGAGAAGACCGTCCTCGTTCAGACAGCTCCTGCTGTTCGTGCAGGTCTCGGCGAGTGCTTCGGCAATCCTATCGGTACCAATGTTGAAGGCAAAATGGCAGCTGCTCTCAGAAGACTCGGCTTCGATAAGGTATTCGATACCGACTTCGCTGCTGATCTTACTATCATGGAGGAAGCTAACGAGTTTATCGAGCGCGTTCAGAACGGCGGCGTTCTCCCCATGATCACTTCCTGCTCACCCGGATGGGTTAAGTTCTGCGAGCACTACTATCCCGATCTTCTCCCCCACCTTTCTACCTGCAAGTCTCCTCAGCAGATGTTCGGCGCAACAGCAAAGACATACTGGGCTCAGAAAATGGGCATCGATCCCAAGAACATCGTTATGGTTTCTATCATGCCCTGTACTGCTAAGAAGTTCGAGATCGGCAGACCTGATCAGAGCGCAGCAGGCGTTCCTGATGTTGATTACGCTCTTACTACCCGTGAGCTCGGCAGAATGATCGAGCGTGCAGGTATCCTCTTCAACTCTCTCCCCGATGAGAAGTTCGACGATCCGCTGGGAATCTCCACCGGTGCAGGCGTTATCTTCGGCGCTACCGGCGGTGTTATGGAGGCTGCCCTCAGAACAGCTGTTCATACTCTCACAGGTCAGACAGTTACAGATCTCCCCGAGGTACGTGGTACAGAGGGTATCAAGGAAGCTACCTACAAGGTCGGCGACCTCAATGTTAAGGTTGAAGTTTCCAGCGGCCTTGCCAATGCAAGAAAGATCCTCGACAGCATCCGCGACGGCAGCTGCGATGCACAGTTCATTGAGATCATGGCTTGTCCCGGCGGATGCGTAAACGGCGGCGGTCAGCCTCAGGTTCCTATGGGCGTAAGAAACTTCGTTGACATCAGAGCTGAAAGAGCTAAGGTGCTCTACAACCTCGATAAGTCAATGCCTCTCAGACAGTCCCACGATAACCCCGCTATCAAGAAGGTTTACGAGGAATTCTTTGAGAAGCCCGGCAGCCACAAGGCTCACGAGGTTCTCCACACATCCTATGTACAGAGAAAGGTCAACGAGATATAAGTCGGTGACTAAAATAAAGAGCGGACTTCGGTCCGCTCTTTCTATAATATAATCAAAGGAGTGATACTATGTCAGGTACTATCGCAGTCCGGGGAACAGGAAAGGTCTCAGTGCCGCCGGACAATATAATAATTTCCGTCACACTCTCAGCTGAGGACAAGGAATACTCCGCCGCTATGGACAAGGCTTCCGCTATGATAGAAAGTCTCCGAAGCCGCATTGCCAAAGCTGGCTTCAGCGGCAGCGACCTCAAGACTTCTTACTTCAATGTTCGCACCGAGTACGACTCCGTGCAGGACGAGCACGGAAGATACACCAATATTTTCCGCGCTTACAACTGCGTTCACAGCATGAAGCTGGAATTTGACCTCGACCTCGACAGGCTCAACAGGGCACTGACAGCTTTCTCCGCCGGAGAAGCCGCTCCGGAGCTCTCCATATCGTTTACAGTAAAGGACGAGGAGGCGGTGAACTCCGAACTTCTCAGGAACGCTGCCGAAAACGCCCGGGAAAAGGCTGAAACCCTCTGTGCAGCCTCCGGAAAGAAGCTGGGCGAACTGATAAAGATAGAGTACAACTGGGACGACCATTCCTTCGTGTCTCCCACGCGCTGCGAGATGAACGACTGCGCCCCGAGAATGCTGGGAGCGGCAATGAAATCGGTGAGCATAGTGCCGGATAACATCCAGCTCAGTGACACAGCGGCATTCATCTGGAATATGGAATAAAACAAAGCCATAAAGGAGAGTAACTGACTAAGTTTCTTCTTTATGGCTTTATCTTATATAACTCCCAGTCCTTCCAGCAGGAGCTTCGTACCGATGAGCACAAGTATCACTCCTCCGGCTATCTCAGCCTTTTTCTCATAGCGGCTGCCAAATTTTCTGCCGATAGCTACTCCCACGAGAGAGAGCGCAAACGTTACAACGCCAATCATGCTCACAGAGAATGCCAGATTGACCTTCTCAGCGGCAAATACTATTCCTACTGCGAGCGCATCGATACTGGTGGCTATGGCAAGCACGGTAAGCTCGCCGAGGTCCAGACGGTACTCACCTTCTCCGGATTCATCATCCTCATGAAGAGCCTCAAATATCATTTTTCCTCCGATAAAGCCCAGAAGTCCGAAAGCTACCCAATGGCTGACCGAAGAGATGTACCCGGCAAAACGGCTGCCGAGAAAATAACCTATAAGTGGCATACCTGCCTGAAATACGCCAAAAAAGAGTGCAGTTACGAAGGCTCCCCGGCGGTCGGGACGCTTCATGGTCAGTCCCTTGCAGACAGATACTGAGAAAGCGTCCATAGCAAGTCCAACTGAAAGAAGAATTAGCTCTGTAATACCCATTTTGTCACCTCAACTTTTATATTATATAATATATTGGGTGCTTGGTCAAGTTATTACAGTTTGTACGGAATAACGAAAAAAAAGCCGGGACACGCTGTCCCGGCAATGCGCTTTTATTATTCCTCGTCAGGCATTTCCCAGTTATGGTAAACGTTCTGAACGTCGTCGTTGTCCTCAAGGTGCTCGAGGAGGAGGTTCATCTTCTTGATGTGGTCCTCGTCAGTAAGTGTAGTATAATTGGCAGGAATCATCTCAGCCTCAGCAGAGAGCACATTATAGCCCTTTGCAGTAAGTCCCTCGCGGAGAGCGTGAACGTTCTCGGGAGCGCACTCGATCTCGACAGTATCCTCGCTGATGTCAAAATCATCGCCGCCGCACTCGAATACGTCGTCCATTACCTTGTCCTCATCAAGACCGGTATTTTCGAGGAGAACTATTCCCTTGCGGCTGAACATAAAGGATACGCAGCCCATAGCACCAAGGTTTCCGCCGAACTTATCGAAGTAGTGGCGAACGTCGCCGGCAGTTCTGTTTCTGTTGTCAGTAAGACACTCAACGATGACAGCTACGCCGTTAGGACCGTATCCCTCGTAGGTGATGTTTTCATAGTTGTTCTTGTCCTCGCCGCCGGCAGCCTTCTTGATAACGCGCTCGATGTTGTCGTTAGGCACATTGTTTGCCTTAGCCTTTGCGATAAGGTCGCGGAGCTTGCTATTGTTGTTGGGATCAGGACCGCCCTCGCGCACAACAACAGTGATCTCACGTCCGATCTTTGTGAAGATCTTTCCCTTTACGGCATCGGTAGCCTCTTTCTTACGTTTGATATTATTCCATTTTGAATGACCTGACATAGTAAACACTCCAATCTGTTATTTTACTCGTACATCTATTTCATTATCATCGGGCACCTGAAATATGGCTGCGAATTTTTCCTCAAGTCCCTTGTCAACGTAGTAAGCGCTGACCTTTCCCTCGCTGACGAGTCGGTTCCTCTCAGCGATGCGCTGTCTCCACAGCTCATCGGGAACATCAAGATAATGCAGCTCACAGCTTATACCATGCTGCCCGTAATTTTTTCTTGCGAATTCTCTTTCCTCTTTTGTCCAGAAGCCCCAGTCGAGAACGACATTGATACCCGCTCCGACTATATCCACGGATTTTCCGTAGAGGTACTCCTCTGCACGCTCAACATAGGTATCCAGCATTTCACCTGCGCCCTCCGGAAACAAGGCAAGGGTTATCTCGTCCACTGACAGTATAACGGCGCTCAGCTCGTCTGCTATCCTATGTGCATAAGTGGACTTACCGCTGCATATCCTGCCGCAGGTCATGACTACTTTAGCCACAGATATCGCCCTCCTCCGGTATCATAGCGCTGAAAAGCTCCCTGATACGCTGTTTCTGACCGGTAAGGAACAGATACCCGAAAAGGCACTCTATGGCAGTAGCCCTCCTGTACTGAGCAGCCTCGGCGTGCTTGGGGACTGTATTTCCGGTAGCGTTCCTGCCCCTTTTCAGTACAGCGAGCTCGTGCTCGTCCAGCATACCGGCTATGGTATCATACGCCGCAGACTGGAATTCCGCGCACACCAGCTTTATCTTTTCCGAATGGAGCTTCGCCACAGGCATATTTGCTTTTCTGAGAAGTAACTCCCTCACCAGCGTATCATAGACGCTGTCTCCAAGGAAGGCAAGACTCAGCGGACTGTAAGCGTTGGCGTCCCTTTCGGAAAGAAACTCTGTACACATATCAGTACACGAAGTCGAACTCGAAGCCCTCGAGATCGACGGTATCGCCTTCGTTTATGCCCATTTCCTCCAGCTTGGCGATTATGCCGCTGTTAATGAGCACACGCTGGAAATACTGGAGTGAGGAATAGTCCTCCGGATCCACTGTACGCATGATAGGCTGTATCCACGGAGCTTCCACGTAGTACACTCCGTCCTCAACAGTCACCTCAAACTTCTTGTCAACGCCCAGCATCTCGTCAATTTCCTCCTGAGGTATGGGCTCAGGCTCGTACTCCTTGATAGGCGGGAGAGTATCCAGCACCTCGGCTACCTTTCCGATGAGCTCAGCTGTACCCTGAGTAGTTGCAGCCGATATGCAGTAGAAAGGTATTCCCTTTGCCTCAATAAAGCTGCGGAGCTCCGCTATCTGCTCCTCTGAAGCCATATCGCACTTATTGGCAGCAACTATCTGCGGACGCTGCGCGAGCTCCTCGTTGAACTTGGCGAGTTCACGGTTTATGACCTCAAAATCCTCCTTGGGATCGCGGCCCTCCATGCCTGAAACGTCCAGAACATGAACTATAAGACGGCAGCGCTCAACGTGTCTGAGGAATTCGTGTCCCAGACCGACACCGTCGCCTGCCCCCTCGATAAGACCGGGGATGTCCGCCATGACAAAGGATTTTTCTTCGTCCACTCTGACAACTCCCAGTACAGGAGTAAGAGTGGTGAAGTGATAATTTGCTATCTTGGGCTTAGCGGCGCTGACCACTGATATTAGGGTCGATTTGCCCACATTCGGGTAGCCCACAAGTCCCACGTCCGCCAGAAGCTTCAGTTCGAGAGTCACCTCGAAGGCTTCACCGGGATAGCCCGGCTTGGCAAACTTAGGTATCTGTCTTGTGGAGGTGGCAAAGTGGACATTTCCCCTGCCGCCCTGACCTCCCCTTGCGAGGACCTTCGGCTCGTCGGTGGACATATCCGCCATGATCCTTCCGGAAACAGCGTCACGTATAACAGTGCCTCTGGGCACCTTTACGATAAGGGGCGGAGCACTCTTGCCGGTACAGTTCCTGCCGGAGCCGTTTTCGCCTCTTTCAGCAACATACTTGCGCTTATAACGGAAGTCGATGAGGGTGGAGAAATTATCGTCCACCTGAAATACCACATCGCCGCCTCTGCCGCCGTCGCCGCCGTCGGGACCTCCGGCAGCCACGTATTTTTCCCTGTGGAAGGATACCGCGCCGTCGCCGCCGTCGCCTGCTTTTATTTTGATTCTTGCCTGATCAACGAACATTTTACGTCCTCCTGACGATACCTCTAAAGAAAAATCCCAAGCAAACGCTCGGGATTTAATTTCTGTAATGCGTGATTACTGCTCAACCTCGTAAACAGACACCTTTTTACGATCGCGGCCATAGCGCTCGAACTTTACCTTACCGCTTACAGTTGCGAATAAAGTATCATCTGAACCGATGCCTACGCCCTCGCCGGGATGGATATGTGTACCCCTCTGGCGAACGATGATGTTTCCAGCCTTAACGAACTGTCCGTCAGCTCTCTTGACGCCGAGTCTCTTAGCCTCAGAATCACGGCCGTTCTTAGTTGAACCAACGCCCTTTTTATGAGCGAAGAACTGCATACTGATCTTGAACATACTTACACCTCCGAAATAGTGATTTTGATAGTTTGGGGAAATTCCTCAGTTATAGCCTCAAAATGCTGTTTAAGGCGGCTCATCACACGGGACTGCCTGTCCCCTGGAGCGACACTGCATTCGATACTGTCTACACCGACCTTTACATCGGGCTGAAAGCCGAACTCGTCGAGAAGATTAACTGTGAGCTGGACGGCTGAAGAGACTGCTGCACAGGCAACATCTTTTCCTCTTTCCGCCAGACCTGCGTGGCCGCTGAGTGAAAAGCCTATGAGGAAGCCCTTGGATTCACGGAATACTGCGCGAATCATGGATTATGCCTTGATAGCTTCGATCTTTACCTGAGTGTAAGGCTGTCTGTGGCCCTGCTTCTTCTTCTCACCCTTCTTAGGCTTGTAAGTGAAAACAGTGATCTTCTTAGCCTTGCCGTTCTTAATAACCTTAGCTTCAACAGCTGCACCGCTAACGTAGGGAGTACCTACCTTGATGCCGTCGTCAGCTCCGAGAGCAACGACCTTGTCGAAAGTAACTGTCTCATCAGCCTCTGCTGCGAGCTTCTCGATGAAGATAACATCACCTTCGTTTACCTGATACTGCTTTCCGCCGGTTTCAATAACTGCGTACATATTGTGGCACCTGCCTTTTCAATAAACTCGCTGTGACGGGGTGAACGTAGTCCAGCTTTATGCCCGTTTACAAGCGGCAATAATATTTTATCACACCGTGCCGGATTTGTCAAGCACTTTTTTCACCTTTTTCCGCAATTTTTCATTATCTGAGGAAAAATCTTCCGTCTTACAGTGCTGAATGTCCCGGACAGAGGCAAAACAGGCTCTTTCTGCGTGAAAGAGCCTGAAAATATCATTTTACCAAACCTTATAGTCTTCGTTGCCGACCTTATAGGAGGTTCCGGGAACAAAGAGGTCGCCGGGCTGTATTTCGTTGCCCTGTGCCTTGGACTGGTCGATAGCCTTTTTGAGCTCGCGGAAAGCAACGCTGTTTGTAACTATCCTTGTTACGTTCTCCTGAGGCGGACGGGAATTGAAATACTCAAGAACTGCCTGCTGGAGGTAGAAGTAAGAGCGGAGCTGAGTTTTCTTGAACTCTATCTGCTTGGTATCGTCGCCCTCGCCCTCGATGAGGAAGAGGCTGTCTCCCTCCTTATAGCCAAGAGTGAGCTTTGCGAAGATCTCGGGAAGGAATATCCTTATCTCAGCAGCAAGGTTCTTGTCGCCGGTGAGCTCCTCAAGCTTGGTGCACATAGCCTCGTAGTCCTCGCGGGACTTTATGTTCTCCATCATATTGATGGTTTCCTTTGCGGCGTTCATGACAGTCTCCTTGGTGAAGGGGCACTTGTCATCCTCACGCTGAACGAAGATCGCGTACTGCTTCTCGCAGGCAAAGCCGTCGTTCTCATCCCACGAATCCACATATTCCTTATAGCATTCGCTGAGCTCGGGACATACAGAGCCGTTTACGCGCACCTCATATACCTTCTTGTCGTTCATACGTGCAAGGTATACTCTTATCCAGTAATACTTCTTTGAGCCGAGGTACTTGGGTATCTGCTCCTTTATGTAAGCCATTATCATGATAGGCTGCTTGTCCTTGACGCCTATGCGTACAACAGACTGGCAGTACATATCGAAATCATAGTGCTGTCTGAGGTAGTCCACCGGAAAGTGGATAGGATTCTTCTTTGTGATAGACTGGTCGATAGGGTGCCATACGCCGGCAAAGAATATATCAGCAGCCATCTGAGCAGCTTCTTCTTCCGATTTGCCCTGAGCGTCAACGGGATCAATAAGGGGCTCATCAAAGTCATCGTGCTTAACGATGAAAATGACCTGAATGAGTTTTATATCATCCTTTTCCTCGATTCTGCCCATCTGGACGTCGATGGTAAAGCCCTTGGGCATGATAACGCAGTCGTCGTAGAGTGTGCCCTTGAGCTTTTCGTTGAGCTTCTCAAGGACGAGCTGCTTCATCTCTGAGGAAGAGTCCTTAGTCTCCTGTTCCACAGGCTGATTTTTCTTTTTAAAAATTCCCACTTGAATCAAACTCCTTATAGTGAATAATGGCGCAGACCGGTCTCTAAAACTCCGGCACAGCGTCTGTCCGGCACATAATCAAACTAATTTAACCTGCCGGATAACTGAACAAATATAATTATAACATAAAACACAAAAAATAGCAAGAGACGCGGTTAAGTTTTCATTTGAATTTCACTTTACGCTGAATCTCACTTTATAAGCTTTACCGCTGCCCAGCCTTCCTTGACATTAGCCTCCGGACCGCTGAAGCCCACAGACACCAGTGCGTCCACGACCTCGTCCATGCGCTCCTCGATTATGCCGGAAACGATTAGGGTGCCCCCCTTCCGCAGACAGCGGAAGAAGAAGTCCTTCATGGCTATGAGCACATCCGCGACTATATTTGCGGTTATTATGTCGTACTCCGTTGTTATCTTCTCAGCAAGCTTTTCGTCGCTGAGCACATTTCCGTAATACGTGGTATACTTTTCAGCCGGGATATTGTTCTTCTGAGCGTTCTCCGCAGCAGTGGCAGCCGCATTCTCGTCTATATCCACTGCAACCGCGCTCTCTGCGCCGAGAAGCATAGCTCCGATTGAGAGTATGCCGCTTCCGCAGCCCATGTCCAGCAGCTTATCGCCACTGTTAAGGCTCTTTTCCAGCAGCTCCAGACAAAGCCTTGTGGTGTGGTGCTGACCTGTTCCGAAACTTGACGCAGGATCTATCTCAAGGATGATTCTGCCGTCGTCTCCGCTGTAATCCTCCCAAGAGGGCTTGATGACCAGCTTTTCACCCACCTTCAGCGGCTTGAAATACTGCTTCCAGTTGTTAGCCCAGTCCTCCTCGCGGATGCTTGACAGCTCCGCTTCCAGCCTGCCGTACTCGCCCTTGGTGTCGGCAGACTTCATTTCCGCCAGCATCGCTCTTATAGAGGCGAGCATATCCACTCCCTGAGAGTTTGAGGGCAGATATACCGTTATCCGCGTTTCACAGTGGGAAAGTCCCATAAGGTCCTCGTCGATGTAATCCCACTGACCGTTCTTGTTTTCGAGGAATTCGTTGAAATCCTCTGCGTCCTGAATGGCAAAGCCCTTTATCCCGATGTCGGTCAGACGGGAGCAGAGCAGCTCGATAGCCGCGGTAGCGGTATAGATATTGACCTCAGTCCATTCCATTTCTATCATAACTCCTTAGCCGCAAATTTTCATAAGATATTCGATAACGTCGCCGTCATCCACCATGCCGTCGCCGTTTATGTCGGCAGCAGCAGCCTCGCAGCTCCTGAGCACGGAGATGCCGTAGGGGAGCTCAGCGGAGGTCTTGAGGTATTCATTCAGCAGCGAAAGGTCATACATATCCACTATGCCGTCACCGTTTATGTCGCCGCTTTCAAGGTACGGAGCAGTCCTTGCTGATGTGAGCTTTGAAACATCCACCCAGCCCAGCACATTTCCATCGGGAGCGTATATCGCGCCGTAATTCTCGCATATCTCGCCTATGTTCACCACATAGCCGTCCCTGAGGGAAAGTCCTGTCCTGTTTCCGGAATAAGGCGAATCGTACACTGGAAGCTCGTTCTTTCCCTGATAGTAATGCTCGCCTCTGGAATAATGCATCGGAGGAGCTGTGAATTCTCCGGGAGGACAGCTTCCTGTCAGCGCCCAGTATTCATTTCCGCCGGAAAGCTCATAGTAATCCGAAACAAGACCGGCACCGTAGGCAGGATCTATCATGTAAATATCGTCGCCCACAACCCCCTCAACGTATACCCAGTGGTGCCAGTTGACGTTGAGTATCACATGGATACCGCTGTCCATCATAGCCTTTATCTCCGCAGCCATGCTGTTCTGATCCTGACCTTCAAGATAGCCGTCCCTGATAAAGGTGACCGAAGGGATTATCTGACTTATAGTCCCCCAGCTGGCGATGCCGCCGCCTCCGGTGAAGGCTCCACGGGAATTATAGGCTTCAGCAAGCACGCCGGGATCGAACTCATCCGGACTGCTTATGCCGAGATTCTCCAAGGCAGCATCGTCCAGAGAGCCTGAACATACTGCCATTATGGAAAGTGAGGTTATCAGGCAGCCGGACTGTGCTACGGTAGTGCCGTTCATGTCCACGCCGCCCCATCTTTCGTCCATCTGCCTCCACGAATGGTAGTCATCGGCTGCCAGTGCTTTGTCAAAGCTTCTGAAAGGACCGACCGCTGCGGATGCAAAAACCAGCGCAGAGAGCAGAGTGCCTGCTATTCGTTTTTTAATTCCTGAGTGCATAGCGCACCTCCGTTAAGTTTTTCTTACATTCAAGCGTCTTTTCTTCCTTTTTGTTTCTTTTAATGCGGCATAGGCGGTACAGTATACCTCCAGTGCCTTTTCTCTGTCGGCTTCGGTGAGCTTGTCTTCGCCGTAGGCAGTGGCGTCGAATAGAGCGACTGCTTCCGAAATATCGGCGCCCGTTCTTTCCTTTACCGCACTGCACACCTCGCCGGAGGTGTTGGTCCTGTCAAGGCCGTGGATGCGTGCGAGCCTCCTCATTACGGCAGAAGCCGCCTTTGAGGGAGCTCTTCTTCTGTTTATCCTGATGAAGAGCCAGTGTATGACTATGGGAGAGAGGAGATAGATGAGCAGCACTCCCGCAGCCACTATGAGTATCACTATACCGGACTGAGCAAGGTTATTGGTAGCCTCACCGCGTTCCTCCTCCACTGTTTCTGTTACGCCGGAGGTGATAGTGGGTTCAAAGGACATCCAGCCGAAGCCCCTTATATAAAGCTCCGGGAAACCGTGGGAATCCTTTGTGGTTATGACATGATTTGTTTCAAAACGGCTGTTGTATTCAGCCTGATGCATATTGTAGCCCTCGCAGTATCTTGCGGGGATACCAATGGAACGAGCCATGAGCACCATTGATGTGGCATATTCATAGCACACTCCGCGCTTGGTGTTGAAAAGGAACGACTCTGCGTTCTCTCCCTGACTCTTGACGTAGGAAAGATCATATATGTAATCGTTGTTGAAGAAATACATCTCCAGAGCGCGAGCCTTTTCCATGTCAGTGGTGCAGCCGGCAGTCACCTGCTCCGCAAGCTCCTGTATGCGCTTGACCTTGCCGTAATCGAGCTGCTTCAGAGCCTCCTTGTAAGCCTCCTTCTCAGCCTCGATAATATCGCCTGCCTCATCGTACTTCTCGTCGTCGGTGTCAAAATAGGCGTCTGTTACTATGTCCCATGCTTCGCTGAGTAGCTTTTCGTAGTCCGCAGCAGAAACAGCGTCCACGATGTTCCTGTTCATTCCCACATCGAAGAATTTGTCCTTGCAGCATTCAAAGGTGAAGGTCTCGTCGTTTCTCACCTTTTCTTCTTTGCCAATGAGCAGACCAGTCTCCATGAGGGAAAAACTTCCCCTGTACGACGTATCTGTCAGCCTCTTGGCAAACATTGGCACGGGAGCTGCCTGACCGGTATCATATACCGAATAAAGTTTCATCTTCCATGTCTGAGGGATAGTCACCTTGTAGGAGGTGAACTCCGAAAGCCCGTACTTCTGGGCAAAGCTGCTGTCGAGATATGCAGCCTGCATTATAGCGTCGGTTATAGCGCCGGGATCTCCGATGTCCGCCGGATAATGGCTGATGACGTCCACCTCATGGGAGTCCACCAGATCGGCAGACCACTCATCGTTAACGGAATCATACTCAGTGAAAGTCCTTGTTTTCAGTCTTACGGGCTCGTACTGAGAATCCACGTAATACAGCTTCAGGTCAACGTCCACGTTTCTGAACTGGCTTCCTGAGCTGGAGCTCCTGAAATCACTCAGCTTCGCAATAAGCTTATCGGTAAATCGCTCGGCGGCGATGAGGTCTTCTATCGCCCTTCTGTCCTCCGCCACTACCGGCTTCGGGATAAGCGATGCTATTATGGCAAATACGACCGTGAAAACTCCGGCAGAGGAAATGATCTCACGCCTGCCGATGAGCACAACGTTCTTCTGCTCGTTGAGCTGACGGCAGTACACCATGAGCATGAGATAGCTCGCCGCAAGGCATATGATGAGGCTTATAGGCATCTTCTCATATTCCTTTGCGAATATGATGAACGGGATGACAAAGATAAGGAAGTTCATGAACACCCTGTATCTTATCCGCATGAAGTAATATATGACCGAAGCCATAAATACCATGAACAGCAGGAATATCGCCCTTGTGTACCACGCATTGTAGTCCATGGCAAGCTGAGGTGTGATGAACCACAGTCCGAAGCCCATAGGCTTCATGCCAAGCTCAGGATCGTACATCTCATAGCCACGGTCAGTGCAGTATCTGCACTGGAGCAGGAATGCGTACAGCACCGCCATATATGCCGCTCCGCCCAGCAGTTTGCGCTTCTGCATAAAGTCGAAAAGTCTGAACAATACGAAGGAAAAAAGCAGTGACACAAGGAAATACTGGTAGTAGAGCTCCTCGCGGTAGTGGTACATTATCGCCGACATGGCAAGGGCAGTGTACCACATAACGGGATCCAGCAGCCACAGCATCAGGCGTTTTTTCAGGCTTATGTTATTTTCGTTTTTGTGCATAATCTATACCAATTCAAAGTTATCATCGTCAGTCAGATACCACATGGGCAGACCGGTAGAGTTAAGGCTCTCCGCGCTGACTCCAAGTATGCTGACACTGTCCGGATCCTCAAATTTCGCGGTAACCGCAGCGATTCCCGGACCTGCGTCAGTAGTCGCAACAATGCCGGCACAGACGGATTTTCCGGTGATAACGGGAACGTTCCTGTACTCCTCGGTGACCTTGACCGCAAGCACTTTCAGCAGGAGCTGAGCCGGATAATCGGGATTGTCCACGCTTTCCATAACGGGCTCTCCGTTTCCGCCCTTGTATATGAAATTGCAGGCGATTCCCTGCTTCACCAGCAGATTGAGCAGTCCGAACACTCCTCGCAGCAGTTTTTCTTCGGTTATGACTGCATACTCCGGAGCCGCGCCTTTTTTTCTGAACAGGTCCAGCACGATCATCGGCTGCACAGAGGCGGCAGCCTCGTCCATACGCACCATAAGAGTATCGCGCTTGGTGGAAAGCTTCCAGTTCACGCGCTTCAGCGAGTCGCCGTTGACGTACTCTCTGTACTCATAGCCGGGAGAGGTATTCGATGAGAAGAGCATTGCTGTATTTGAAGCTTCCTCCTCGTCGCTGGTCAGCACGACGTCAGCGATCTTGCGGAAAAGCTGTGAGGCAGCCTTGACATCAGGTATCTCGGGGATAACTCCCACGGAAGCATCCTCCGGCAGAGCGGTCTTGGCTCTGAGCTTCAGGAAGCCTAGGAAGCCGCAGCAGTACAAGCTTTTTATGCCCACTGTGCCGTTGCCGCCGGTCTTTGCCTTTACACGGAAGCTGAACTCCCTTGTATTCTCAGTCAGGAGTGAGGATCTGTATATTTTTGACTGCTTCTCAAAGACCTCGCTTGCCCACGGAGTAATCTCCACAACAGGGAGAGGAAGTCTGCCGGTCTTTTCGATCTTCACGGTTATCTCCAGCTCACTGCCCTTCTGCACGTATGCATCGCACTTGAAGGATACCTTGACACGTTTTCTGCTGTAAGCCGTGAAAAACAGCGAGACAGCCGGAGCAACTACCATGAAGGCGATGAGTATCATTCCCATTTCGCCGTCCATGAAGAAGGTGAAGATATACAGCAGGAAAGCGATAGCTCCTACACTGAGGACAGTCTGTATGAACTTAAGCATCAGCTCATTGCCGGAACATCGCAGGTCCTGAGGAGGTTTGCGACGTATTCCTCGGTATTGCTGAAAGCGGTCTTGCCCTGAGGCGAGAGAATGATCCTGTGGGAGAGCACCGGAACCGCCATATTCTTGATGTCATCCGGGGTAACGAATTCTCTGCCGTAGATATAAGCCATTGCCTTTGCAGCTTTATATAGAGCTATGCTGCCTCTGGGACTTATGCCGAGAGCGGTATTTCTGTCATCACGGGTGGACGAAACGAGCTTTACTATGTATTGCTTGACCTGATCGGTCACGCGAATTTTCTTTACCTCCTGCTGCATTGCGAGGACTTCGTCCACGGTAACGGCAGGCTCTTCGATATTGAGAATGGGGTTGTGCATCTCGGTGCGCTCCAGCACCTTTATCTCCTCTTCTGCGTTAGGATAACCCATAGTGAGCTTCATGAAGAAACGGTCCATCTGAGCCTCAGGAAGGTGGAAGGTACCGTAGGTCTCTACGGGGTTCTGAGTAGCCATAACGAGGAAAGGCTTAGGGAGCTGATGAGTCTCGCCGTCGAGGCTTATCTGGTGCTCCTCCATAGCTTCAAGGAGGGCAGACTGCACTTTCGGTGAGGCACGGTTTATCTCGTCCGCAAGGAGAAAGTTGCACATCAGAGCGCCCTCGCGGTAAACAAACTCTGAATCCTTCTGTACATACATTGTGAAGCCCACGATGTCCGAGGGCATTATGTCAGGGGTAAGCTGGATACGGTTGAATTTTCCGCCAATAGAGCGTGAAAGTGCTGTTATCAGCTGAGTTTTTCCCACGCCCGGAACATCCTCAAGCAGGACGTGACCCTCGCACAGAAGAGCAGCGATGAGCTTTACAACAGTATCGTTTTTGCCGACGATTACCTTGCTTATAGAATCCGTCAGCTTACTTATATTTTGGTTCATAGAAATACCTCATAAAAATATTTATTATTACCCTATTATGATTATTATATCATATTCCGGCTATAACTTCAAGTGAAATATGTGTAGAATATAAAAGGAGGCTTTTGTGTTTACTGCACAAAAGCCTCCCCTGCGGTATTAACATTTTATGAACAGAAGCAACAAACAGTTCCGAGAGGGCCCCCCTCTGCCGGAATCACGGCATAAAATTACCGAGCCGGATGTTTCCGACTCGGTAACCAATCTTTTCAGTGAAAGGAAGCAGCCTTAGCAGCTGCCGTTTGTATCAGCTGAAATTACTTGATCATCTTTGCAACTTCGTCAGCGAGGTTGTCTTCCTTCTTCTCGATGCCTTCGCCGCGCTCGTAGCGGATAACGTCAACGACCTTGATAGAGCCGCCGAGCTTCTTAGCCTCTGCGTCAACATAGCCCTGAACACTGAGCTTGTCGTCCTTTACGAAAGCCTGCTCAAGGAGGCAGTTCTCTGTGTAGTACTTGCCTACCTTACCCTCAACGATCTTAGCGCGAACCTGCTCGGGCTTGGAAGCCATCTTGGGATCCTCAGCCATCTGAGCCATCATGATCTCCTTCTCCTTAGCGATAACCTCAGCGGGTACCTGCTCGCGGTTAAGATAAGGAGCGTTAAGAGCTGCGGACTGCATTGCAACGTCCTTACCGATAGCAGTAACCTTGTCAGCAGCAAGGTCTGTATCGAGCTTTACGAGAACGCCGATGCTTCCGCCGTTGTGGATGTATGAAGCGAGAGTGCCCTCGAGTCTTACGAAACGACGGATAACGATGTTCTCTCTGATCTTCATGCCTGCGAGCTCTGTGAGAGCCTCGCCTACTGTACCTGTACCGCCAACGAGTGCCTCGTTCTTGAGAGACTCAACGTCAGCAGGATTCTTTTCGATGATAGTGTTTGCAACAGCAGCAACGAAGTTTCTGATGTCGTCTGTATTTGCAGCGAAGTCTGTCTCGGTGTTTACTTCGAGAAGAACGCCAACATTGCCCTTAACTACGGCAGTTACAACGCCCTCGGCAGCAGCTCTGCCGCTCTTCTTAGCCTGAGTAGCAAGACCTTTTTCTCTGAGGAACTCGATAGCCTTGTCCATATCGCCATCGTTCTCTTCGAGAGCCTTCTTGCAGTCCATCATGCCAACGCCTGTGGACTTCATGAGTTCTTTAATTTCTGCAACGGAAACCTTACCCATTGTAATTACCTCCTGAAACTTTAAATTAAATAATTCGTATTATAAAAATTGTAGGGGACGGCGTCCTCGACGTCCCAGAACTGCGGGTTGTCGGGGGACGCCAACCCCTACGTTAGATTCTTGAAAGTTTTGACTGTCTTATTCAGCGTCTGCCTCAGCAGGAGCTTCCTCAGCGGGAGCCTGCTCAGTCTCAGCAGTAACATCGCTGCCCTGTCTGCCCTCGATGATAGCGTTTGCAACAGTGCCTGCGATGAGCTTTACAGCTCTGATAGCGTCATCGTTGCCGGGGATAACGTAGTCGACCTCGTCAGGATCGCAGTTTGTATCTACGATAGCAACGATCGGGATGTTGAGCTTCTTAGCCTCAGCAACAGCGATCTTTTCCTTGCGTGGGTCAACGATGAAGAGTGCTGCAGGGAGCTTCTTCATTGTCTTAATACCGCCGAGGAACTTCTCGAGCTTCTCTATTTCAAGGTTGAGCTTAACAACTTCCTTCTTGGGGAGAAGAGCGAATGTGCCGTCCTCTTCCATTGTGTGGAGCTGCTCAAGTCTCTTGATTCTTGTCTGGATTGTCTTGAAGTT
>Ga0310690_10000241_pt1 | contig 128453 bp, 128 predicted proteins | sample AusTroGonzalo_MG_2_FD_207661 | JGI IMG/M metagenome (GOLD analysis project Ga0310690, IMG submission 207661) | Bovine rumen microbial communities from tropical cattle in Woodstock, Queensland, Australia - Gonzalo_04 (v2) (version 2) | ecosystem: Host-associated > Mammals > Digestive system >...
GAAAAGGCGTTTGGTAAACCAAAATATATTTATAGTTTTCCAAAAAGCCAACGTGTTGATATGATAGACAGTTATAAATTTATAAATCAATCTAATTCTGGGTATGGAAAATAAAAAAAGGTTAGTTTTCTAACCTTTTTTATAAATTTGTTCGAAGATTGGTAAAAATTAGTGTTTTGTAGATACGGTATTTTCGAACCACCCGAACGATATAAAACCCAAAGAAAAACCGCACTTTGATGGTGCGGTGTATCTTTTGGTGGGAGTGGGTGGATTCGAACCACCTCAGGCTTAAGCCAACAGATTTACAGTCTGCCCCGGCTCTCCAACTCCGGCGCACGCCCAGAACTATCAACTTTGGTGCGGGCAGCGGGACTCGAACCCGCACATCAAGCTTGGAAGGCTTGCGTACTAGCCCTTGTACTATGCCCGCGATAATTCGTAAGCAAGGCGATTATATATCATTTTGCACGAAAATCAAGTGAATATTCCGCCAACTACATTATCGGTGTCACCGGCGGATAGCAAACGTTCCCCGTACGTGGACAACATGCAAATCCTAAATCGCCCAAATCTTTGAATGTTTCACCCGAACAACATCCAAAACGACTTGGTTTGGTTCCATCGCCACACAAGCCCGCCGCCAAATTTGCATCAAATTCAGCCGCGATTTCTTCATCTGTCTTGGTCGGTACTGCAACTGCAACCGTTGTGGCATTTGCCGTTTCTGCAACCGGGGCAACCGCCGCCGTTGTCGCATCTTTGTGTTCAACACAATCAACATCATAATAGCGGTGCATTTCGTTCACCAAATATGCCTTGGTACTGTCTGATGCCAACTTTTCCATTTCTGCGCCCAACTTTTCACAGTTAGATTTCTTGGTAGCAATATATTCCGACAACACATCTGATGTTATTATTACTGTTTGATTTGATTCTGTGGTGCTTTGCGATGGTATTGAACGTGCAATTGCACGACGACCGCCCCCCTTGGTCGTGCAATACGAACGTTGTTGCTGATTCAATTGCTTCAATTGCGCCTGTTCGTCAGCGGACAAATTATCCAACCCAGACAAATATGAAATTTCACCGTTTATCTGTTCACAGGTTTTTCGTTCCATAATTTTTGCACCGTCATCTGCAAATGCATTTCCAATCAATGCAAATGTACACAAAAGCAATATCCGCAATTTCATTTTGCTTTCCTTTTTATTTATTCGTTGATAATTTTTTCAACCTGGATAATAAAGTCAATCGCTGGATCAGTCAGTTTTTTCGCTTTCTCAAAAATCTCTTGTGCGGCCGCCTTCATATTCAAACGTTTATATGTTTCCACGATATCGATTGTTTCTTGGCGATTGAAATTATCATCGTCAATTGCGCGTGCAATATCTAATTCTTGGGCCGCCAATTCGACATACGTATCCATATTTTCAACGCAACCGCGTTCTGCCATACTGGTGTAAATCTTGGCACGTTCAATACGATCTTCGACATTGTCCGATGCCGCCGGCAAATGACGCGCCAACAAACGTTCGACTTCGCCACAAACGTCTTCTGGTCCAGTAACGTTCATTATATCTTCGGTATTAGATTCGGCATTTTGTGGCACATTACATGAACGTGATTTAACGTCCATACCAACAAACAAACCACACAAGAACAAACCAGCCAACGCAATAAACGCCCACAAGCGCTGGCGACGACTGTGCACAACGACAGCATGTGTCATTGCTTTTGACATTTTGGTTGACCCAGTCTTTTTAGATTTAGTTTGTTTTCTCATTTCTCTCTCCTCTGTCCTCTTTTTATATATTCTAACTATTTTACTATACCATTTGCAATGGTAATTTTTCGGTCGGCACGATTTGCCAATCCCATATCGTGTGTAACGAATAACATCGCCATATTATTTTTACGCACCAACGCAAGTAGTTGCTCAAACACCGCAGTTGCGTGCGCAGGATCCAGACTGCCCGTTGGTTCGTCTGCAAGTAATATCTCTGGCTCGTTCGCCAATGCACGCGCAACCGCCGTACGTTGTTGTTCACCGCCCGACATTTCACCGGGTACATGTTCTGCACGATGAGAAACGCCCGCCGCACGCAACAACTTTAATGCGCGCCGATGTGCGATATCTGGTTCGACACCGTTTGCCAACATTGGCAATTCAACATTTTCAACCGCCGTAAAGTCCGACAGTAAATTATGACGTTGATATACAAATCCTATCTTTTTACGACGAATAATGGTACGGGAATCTTCACTCATTTTTTGTACTGGGGTACCCGAAATAATAATGCTGCCGGATGTGGGTTTATCCAACAAACCAACACATTGTAATAATGTTGATTTACCAGAACCCGACGGTCCAACCAATGCGATAATTTCCCCACGATGCAAATCAAACCCGCCCCCGCGTAAAATGTGTAATGGTTGTCCCCCTTCAATAAAGGTCTTTTTAATATCGCGCACCGACATAACCACGTCACCGCGTTTCACCCTTGATAAAGAATTCAGAATTCCTGCCATTACAATCCCCTATTCGTTACGCAATACTTCAACTGGATCTGTATTTGCCGCTTTCCATGCCGGGTACAATGTTGCCAAAAAAGCCAATGCAATTGCCAAGACAACAATTCCGATAACTTGGCTTGCCACCAACTTGGACGGCAATTCCGACAAATAATATAATTCCGCTGGAAACAAATCGCGTCCAGTTGCCCATTGGAAAAATTGTCTTATTGGTTCAATATAAATCGCAACAATGATTCCAAATATCATTCCAAAGAACGCACCAATCACACCAATACTGGTTCCAGACAAAATAAATATCTTCATCATTGATTTACGCGACACACCAAATGTACGTAATACCGCTATGTCTTTATTTTTATCTTTTACCAACATAACCAAACTTGACACAATATTAAACGCCGCGACAATTACAATAAGCAAAAGAATCAAAAACATAACATTTGATTCAACCTGTAATGCCCCAACAAATCCACGATTTAAATCACGCCAGTCGCGCACAACAAAACCGTCTGGCAATAAACGTACCAGTGCGTCCAAAACGCGACCTGTATCTTCGGGATTTTTAAGGAACAAATCAATATGGGTCACCGCGTCGCCGATATTCAAGTATTTTTGCGCGGTTTCAAGTGGCATAAAGATATAACCAGAATCATATTCATACATCCCCATAAAAAACGATGTCATAACTGGATATGCCATAATGCGTGGCATTGTTCCAAATGGTGTTGGTGTTGCACCATTTGCCGAAACCAACGATATATTATCACCCATTGTGACGTTTAACGCACGTGTCAGCGATGCACCAGCGACCAATTCACCATCTGAAATTTGATCCAGCGGTTTTCCATACATACGTGTTCCGGTTGATGCCTTTTGTGCCAAATCAGACATACGAATACCGCGTATCATCGCGCCAGTATTATTACCATTTGCGGTTGCCATAACTTGCCCTTCGGCAATTGGAACGATTGATGTCGTATATGAATTTACAATTTTGTTCTGGGATATTTTTTCAATCAAGAAATCATAATCTTTTATTGCACCGTCTTGATGATAAACAACAACATGTCCGTTCATTCCAACAATACGCGATAGCAGTGTGTCGTGAAAACCACCCATTACCGACATAACAACAATAAGTGTTGCAACACCCAATGTTATACCAATCAACGACACCCAAGAAACAACGGAACCAAATCCGCGCTTTTTCATCGCTAAATAACGAAATGCTATTTTCTTTTCAAGTCTAGAAAACATATTTATACCCTATTCGCTTAAAAATGCCCGTAACGCGTCACCGACCAGCGCACCCGTCCCCGTTTGTTTAGCCGTCGTCGCATCAACAATCGATATCAAACGTGGCGACATAAACACAACAAGTTCCGCAAACGGACTTATCAACGTTTCCGGTGTTGTCACGAACGAGTGTGTTGGAATACCAACAATTATGTAATTGTCACCGATACTGGACGGAATTGTGAATGAAGACAATTCACCATTTGATGTACGCAGTACGATTTTGGCATCAATCTTGTCACGACCACCATAGTCACCATATTTCGCTGTTGCACCAATAATCAAATCGGTTTCCAATCTTTCTTCTTTACCACATTGACCGATATCAAATCGCGATTGCCACCCATTTGGAATCGCAAATGTACCCTGGGATATCAGCACAACATTTGCCTGTTGATACATAAATTCTTGTAAGGTCTTGGTATTTATTTCCGGTCCAACAACAACCGTACGCCCAACAACACCCGGAATAGACATTTTTATATTATTATCACCAAAAGCCGGGAACAAATTCATCCAGATAATCGGATTGTCTGTACGCGGATATACACGATACACATCGATATCCCACGCAATCATATATTTCTTAGACGCAATATCTGCGATGATTTTTGACACTTCACGTTCCGTTTGATAATTCCCCTCAAATCCAATTGTTTTGTCGTTCCAATCAACCAACAAATTACGCATATCGGCACCATGCATAGCATCTAATAATGCCATAATTATCGTTTCGTTTTGTGGCATTTTAATAAGCCATTTCGCACGATGATTTAAATGAATCGCACCTTCGTCTTCGTCATAGGAATAATACACACGCCCCATTTTCGCCATAAGCTCAACCGCATCAGCCAAAGTACCCGATGATATAGTTCCAGATATTTTTTCAGTCATTGTACTATCTTCGACAACCTCTATATCCGTACCATCTAATAATTTATCCAACGCTTGTCGTACCGTCAATTGCTTGAATTCATAGTCAGAAACCTTTAATTCTGGTAATTCATCGCCTATATCAAGGCGCACAATTTCTATTTTTTCTTCGGGAACCACAGAAATAACATTTTGATTATTCCAATCAACACTGCAACGTTTTGGTAATTCTATTGAAAAACGACGTGCTGTATCGGTGGTCAATGCCGCCTTCTTTGGAAAGATTGGCACAGAGTTTTCATCAATGACCAAATTGTTAACAACCGTAACCGTATCATATTCTGGCTCAACCTCCTGCTTGTTCTTTACCAACTGGCACCCGCACAGTCCGATAATAACAAGACCAAAAATAAAAAACCTTATACGCTTTATCATCTGTTTCCCTCTTGTTTCAGATATTCATAAACTTCTCGAATTCTTCCAAAGTCATTTCATAAATCGGTTTTTGCGACGGGGTTGTTAAATTTTTCACCCGTTCATATTCGACATTAAACCGTTCTATCACTTTTGCCACGTCGGTTGGTATTACGATTCCAGAATCAGATTTCAACCGTCGTGCGTATTCAACAATAAACTCTAAAACATCGGCGGCATACATACGACCAACATAATTTTCCATTGGAATTCCGCCCTTTTGCACGCAAATTGCCGACATGACCATCGTTGTCTGATTATAATAATTTGCCAATTTTATAAAGTTCTGAACCGATAATGCCATGTGCAAAAATCCTTCCTTGTTTTATGCATTATAAAAACTATTGCCCCCATAACGCAAATAAATTATAATAAGAATTATGAGAATAAAATTTTTATGTTTATTTTTGCTTTTGGGGGCGTGTGCATCTGTTAACAGCGGGTCACTTGATGACGCAACAATTCTGAATTGGGAAAATGAGGCGGTTACCACCGAACAATTCGTCCGCGATCACAAGGCCTGTCTGGGCATTGAAACAAAGCCATATCAAACACGATCCAGAATTGCGAAACTGCTTGCCCCAAATCAGAGCAGTATGATGCCCGACTGGGATGGCCTGTGGGTCACATTCCAATCAAATGAATATCGTGATATTGGCCAACGGTGCTTGCTGTCTGTTCCACGCAATACCACGTCAAAATCGGTTGGCTCGTACCGTAAATGTATGTTTCGGCGCGGATATTTACTTCGGGCAAGATAATTTTTGTAATCACGTAATTTTATGATATAATTATGGCCATGAAACGTTCATTGTTGTTTTGGCTGTATTTTGTGTGTGCTATTGTATTTGGCATATACTTTGCAACCCGTATTATTATGACTGGATTGGGTCATGGCAAACTGGCCACTATTCATAACATTTCTATTGTGGCGGATGCACCGGACGGCGATAACCTATCACAAATTGAAATGGTCGCAAAATCGGCACTTGGCGCACGTACAAATTCATTAAGCATTGATTCATTAAATCGCCGTATTGATGAAGTTCCAACCGTTCAATATTCTGCAACACGCCGTATGCCAAACGGCACATTGCGAATATATGTACAATTATATCGCGCGGTTGCCCAATGGACTGATGGTCAATCTTTCTATCCGTTATCCAGTGATGGTACCGTTGTTCGTACACCACTTGCCACGCGCGACACAAGTGCAATTGTTTTTCGTGGTTTATTACCTGAAAATATAACCGAAATCACATCTGCGGCGCACGTTTTAGCGGACAAAATAAACTATATGGAATGGATTGAAAATCGTCGTTGGAATATTATCACAAATGACGGTATTACAGTTATGTTGCCTGAAAACAATCCAGTTGGCGCAATTCACAGCCTGAAATCATTGAACGACAAACAGAATATTTTATCCAAAAATATAAAAACAATTGATATGCGTGATGCATCACGTATATTGGTAAAATAAAAGCAACAAAATGAAACTTGTTGATTCTGCTTTTTTATGTTTAGACATTGGATCGTCGGCGGTACATGGTATTGCACACCGTATTCGCAATGCACGAATTGTAAAATCTGCTATGTTCGTATCGGAATCAACGGATATCGTTTCAGCGATTAAATCTGTGGTTGATGAACTTGAATCACAAATCGGTCGTCATTTTGATAATGCATATATTACTGGGAATTTTGGTAAATCTGAATTCAGTGTTATTGCAAAAAATACAATATGGTCAAACGAACACAAAATAACTGCCGGCGATGTCCGACACCAAGCGGCACAAATTGTGATCCCAGACGGATACTTTGCTATGCACATCATTCCTCTGCAATATACATGCCCACGTATGCATAATATGCGAAGTCCCATTGGTCATATTGACAATCAACTTATTTCGGTATTCAGTGCCATATTTTATAATCGCGTAAACATCGAAGAAATAAATATGTTTTTACGACATGCGCTTATCCAACCCAACGGTTTTTATGATTCGCAATTTGTATTGAATTCTGCTTTTCATAAACCACATGAAACAATAATGTTTATTGATTTAGGTGCCGAATTTACAACTGCATCTATTTGGACAGATCGCGGACCGATTTGGCATTATAAAATAAAAATGGGTGGAACAGATATAACCACAGCAATATCTAACAAATTTGGCATACCGTTTATGGATGCAGATCGTATTAAACGCGCGGTGTTTACCATGTTACCAAAAGAAACCGACCGTTTTGCGCCCGCCGATGTCGCATATGATTTTTCACGCGCCGATGTAAACGATATTGTTGTACCATATATGACACATATTATCGAAGACATTAAATATGCTGCGGCACAAACGATCGAAAAACATCAGCCAACAAAAATTATTATTACCGGTGGTGCATCGGATGCCGACTCGGTTGTTGATTTTATATCAAGTGCATTTGGTACCCAAACCGAAAGCGCACATGGTGACGCAATTGTACGCGCACTGGGCGAATATATATGGAATCAAACCGCTGATGAACGTGCAAAAATTATTGCACGCAACGATCGTATCACACGTCGCATGGACGGTATATTAAAACTGTTTCACAAAAAGCCAAAAACACGTCGTACATTTGTTCCTATTTTACCAAGTACAATGTGTTTTAACATGAATGACCCAACCACATACACGACTTTTGATGCTGCGAACATCACAATGTTGCACATCGATATAATGGACGGGTTATATGTAAATAAAATTGTTGGTGGTATTGAACAACTGCGTGCAATTCGTGCACGCACAACTGCCCACTTGCACGTACATTTAATGACCGAAAGCCCGAACGCATGGGCGGCGGACGCGATTGCGGCGGGTGCCGATACGGTAATTGTTTCAACAAACACATCGTGTGTAAAAAGTGCGATACGCACAATCAAATCATCTGGACGGCGCGCTGGTGTTGCATTAAACCCTGACACATCACCAACCATATTAAAACCTATTTTACGTGATTTAGATGAAGTAATGGTAATGGCGGTTGAACCTGGCGCGGCGGGCCAAGAGTTTATGCCTGCGTGTTTACATAAAATTGCCGTCTTAGCGGCAACGCGTAAAAAATATGGATTAAAGTTCACAATTTCTGTGGACGGTGGAATAAATGAAAAAACAGCTCAACGTTGTTGGGAAGCCGGTGCCGATTTATTGGTATCTGGCGCATACCTTGCACACAGTAATGATTTTCCAGTTGCCGTACAATCACTGTTGAAAAAACAATAAAAAAGCCGGTAAATGTCGGCTTTTATTTTACAACAATTTTGCGTCCGGAGCCGTGTTCTGTGATATAAACATGTATTGTATTTTCCGGCAACATATCGGACGCAATATCGGGCCATTCAATAAGTGTAATGTCGTTCGCAATTGCATATGGCAAACCAATTTCAACCAATTCTGACTTATCATTTATACGGTATAAATCGAAATGCGAAATACCGTCATATGATTGTACAATTGTAAATGTCGGGCTTGGTACAACCGTATCTGCACCGCGCAGTGTTTGTATTACTGTACGTGCAATCTCGGACTTTCCCATACCCAAATCACCGTGCAACGCAACACAGACCGGCGCATGCAAAGTTTTCGCAAAATCGCGCGCCCACGCACGCGTTTCTTCAACATTATTTAATATGTATTCCATTTTTTACTCCAACAATAACAAATCGTCTTCCAATTTGTGTATAGTATCGCGCAATTCGGCCGCGGTTTCAAACTCTAAATCTTCGGCGGCCTTGCGCATCTTTTTCGTCAGTTTTTTAATTTCATCACGCAAACTTTCCGCATCCATAACACCACCGGATTTGTCATATATAAACTTGCGCGCTTTATCTGTCTTGGTTTCTTTTGCACCAACTTCATCAAATATCGCCTTGGATATCGTTTGTGGTGTAATGTTATGTTCGGTGTTATACACCATTTGTTTTTCACGACGACGTGTCGTTTCGGAAAGCGCCGCACGCATTGAATCGGTTATTGTATCGCCATATAAAATTACACGACCATTTGCGTTTCGTGCCGCACGTCCAATTGTCTGAATAAGTGAACGTGTTGAACGCAAAAAACCCTCTTTATCCGCGTCCATAATTGCGACCAATTCACATTCGGGAACGTCCAACCCTTCACGCAACAAATTGATTCCAACCAACACATCATATTTACCCATACGCAAATCACGCAGCAAATCAATACGTTCCAACGTTTCAATATCGCTGTGCATGTATCGCGCCCGAACACCGTTTTCGTTTAAATAGTCCGTCAACTGTTCCGCCATTTTTTTGGTAAGCGTTGTGACCAGCGCACGCCCCGATATCGTTTTTAATGTATCCAATAAATCATCAACCTGGTGCTCGGTTGGGCGTACATCACATATCGGGTCCAGCAATCCCGTTGGTCGAATAACCTGTTCGGACACAATTCCGCCAGATTGGTGTAATTCCCATTCTGCTGGTGTTGCCGAAACAAAAATTGTTTGCGGACGCAGTTTGTCCCACTCTTCAAATGTCAATGGTCGATTATCCACACATGCTGGCAAACGAAAACCATATTGCGATAATGTTTCTTTACGCGCCCTGTCCCCACGCGACATTGCGCCAATTTGTGGAACAGTCACATGGCTTTCATCAACAAACAAAATCGCATCACGTGGTAAATATTCAAACAATGTTGGTGGCGGTTCACCGGGCGCGCGGCCCAATAAATAACGCGAATAGTTTTCAATTCCGCGACATGTTCCAGTTGATTCCATCATTTCAATATCAAAGTTCACACGTTCGCGCAAACGTTGTTCTTCAATATATTTCATATTGTCATGAAAATATTTCAACCGTTCGTCCAAGTCATGTCTAATTTCACCAATCGCACTGACAATACTGGGCATTGGGGTTGCATAATGTGTATTTGGGTACACCGCAACATAATCCAGTTTTCCAAGTTTGGCACCGGTTAATGTATCAAATTCCCAAATCTCATCAATTTCGTCACCGAAGAAAGACAGTTTCCACCCACGGTCAACCGAATGCGATGGAAAAATATCCAGTGTATCACCGCGTACACGAAAATCACCACGTTCGGGCGCCATGTCATTACGCTTGTATTGAATATCGACCAACGCATGCATAACGTCGCCAACCCCTATTCTGTCACCCACGTGCAACGACAGTTTCATCGACGAATATTGTTCGGGCGACCCCATACCATAAATAGACGAAACCGATGAAACAACGATAACATCGCGTTCTTCTAACATTGCACGCGTAGCACTGTGTCGCATACGATCCAATTGATCATTTATCGATGCGTCTTTATCGATATATGTATCCGTTGTTGGCAGGTAGGCTTCAGGTTGATAATAATCATAATACGAAACAAAATATTCAACATGATTGTGCGGAAAAAACGATTTCATTTCGGTATAAAGTTGTGCCGCCAGAATTTTATTTGGAGCCATAATAAGTGCTGGCCGACCCAATTCTGCAATCACGTTCGCCATTGTAAACGTTTTGCCCGACCCCGTCACCCCCAGTAAAACCTGAGATTTCCGGCCATCACGAACACCCGCCACCAATTCAGAAATCGCGGTGGGCTGGTCGCCCATGGGGGCATATGAACTTTCAAGATTAAATACCTGTTTACTCATTTTTTTATTCACAAATAACAATATAATCTATTATAATCAAAAAACAAGAGGAAGAGAGAATATGGCATTAAAGCCCAGATATAAGCGCAGAATCGGCTGGACAATTGTCGGCGTTATTGTTGCTGCCGCGTTGGCGCTTGTATTTATCCCCACCGCATTTACATTAAACAATATGAAGTCTGAATTAGTGTCAACAGTCAAAGCACAAACCGGGCTTCCGATTGATATTCGTGGCAATATAAAATTCAGCTTGCTTGGACGCGCGACAGTTGTTGCACACGATATTGTTTTACCATTTGGAACAATTGATGCTGCCGCGTTTGATGTTTCTTTTTACAGTGTTTTTCACCCACATCATTCTAAATTGATTGGTCCTATATCAATATATAATGCCCACTTTAATGTAGATAGTTTACATACTGTTGATTTTCATCTTCCAATCACGCTTTATAATTCGCGTATAACTTTTATGTCGCACGATTATGACATTATTCGTGGGGAATTGATAAACGGTCGTTTTAATGGAACTGTACGTACTGCACAACATAAATATGATGTCACATTCGAAAACGATGAATTTATTATTCGTAGTCAAAACAGCAAACTGGAAATAATCGGTAAATTATTTGATGATGGTTCAGCGGCGGGTCAATTATCTATTGACACAGATGACATAAACAAATGGTTCGAGTTTTCCAAACCCAAAATAGACTTTCCCGTAAATCTTACCATGGATTTACAATGGGATGGTGGTCGTGGTTTTGATTTTAGAAATATTGTTGCTAATAATACGACAGGCAACATAAAATTGTATCCAGATGGACGTCGAAATATTCAACTTTACTCTGACGATATTGATTTTGACCTTTCTTTCTTAAGTAACCCTGGCAATTTATTATTTAACACAAATCTGAATATAGATTTTCATGGCAAATTGAAATTTGGAAAAAACATTTTCAACCATGTAAAAATCGCTGCAATTGGTACAAATGATAAAATTCAGATAAAAAATATTATTGCAGACGATATTGCATTAACCGGTGGATTCGTTGACGAAAGCGGTGCACATAACATCATGCTTGTTATACCATTGCACAACACAAGCACATCTTGTTTGTTCAGTGGCACGCCACAAAATTGGCAATGCAGTGAATATACGCATGGAAACTTGTCTGGTTCATTATTTGTAAACGGCGATGAATTTGATATCTCTGTGCGTGCAAATACAAAAATGCCAGATATGGACACTGTACAAAAACACGCACTGCAATTTGGTACACATGGGGTCATAAAATTTGTGTTTAATGATGCCGCTGGAACACTTTATATCAACGGAAATAAAACACGTCCAGAATTTAAGTTTGCAAAAAATAAAACTCTTGATTGGCTTGGTGTAAAATTACCGTTTTTACCGAAACAAATGGCGAACGCTGTTGGTGATATTGAATGGGAATCTGGTGCAGTTGTATTTCATCCACATGATAAAACATGGCAAATGGCAATACAAAACGATTTCTTTTATATCTATGGCGACAATTATAAAGTATGGTTTCCAAACGTTGATTTAAGTTTCATGCGCGATGCAATATATACAATCTCCGGAGAATATAAAAACAAAGTTATATCCGATTTAACAATCAACGTTGCAAATCATGTATTCACTGGTTCTGCGGTCGGCAATACAATTACATTAAAATCAGATTTATTAAATATTGATTCCTTTTTACAACAATCATATATGGATAAGTATGAAGAATTATCATTTCTGAAAATGCATCCGATGATGGTTCCATTTGATATTGGAATCAAACTATCGTTGTCTTCGGACAAAATGGTGTTTGATAGTGTTGAATACAATAATTTTGTTTATTCATTAAAACCAAACAAACAAACCTTTTCAATAACAGATAATGCACGCGGAAATATACTTACATCAATTACACGTGATGGCACTAAATACAATTTGGAATTACAATTAAACAAATTCGAGACAAGTGGGTTGTTATTACGCGACACAATGCCATTGAATATTGAACCAAAATATATTACTGGTAATATATCGATGACAACATCGGGCCATATTGCCCATGATATTGAATATAACTTGAATGGCGATATAGATTTAATATTTGATGGTGGATACATATATGGAATCGGGACAGACGCTTTCTTTGCTGCAGCCGAAAACATAACAATATTAAATGCAGAATATGCATTGACCGATGCGCTGAATGATGGAAAATCTCGATTAAAATCCTTACACATCGTTGGTTATTATGACCGTGGTAATTTCCACACAACCAAGCCACTAGAATTATCTTTGCCACACGTTGATGCAACTGGCGGATTAAAGATAGATGATGGCGCCATGTCTGCGCAATTTTATATCGTTATGCGTGGCACCGCGCCCGAGCCCGCACCAATTGATTTAACAATTCAACCAAATGGTGGACGCATATATTCATTATCTGAAATTATGCAAAACTTTGACCCATCATACATGCGACAATTTGTAAAAAATCACGATAGATTTTAGTATAAAAAAGCCGGTAAATACCGGCTTTTTATCAGTTCTTTTTTCTGACCTGGATATGGACATCGCGTAATTGTTGTTCGGTAACCTCATTCGGAGAACCCATCAACAAATCTTGTCCACGTTGGTTTGCAGGGAACGCAACTGTATCACGAACACTGTCGCCAAATCCGGTTATTTCCGAAACCAATCGGTCAATACCAAACGCACATCCGCCGTGCGGTGGTGCACCATATTGAAATGCGGTATACAATGCAGAAAAGTTCTTTTCAACCGCCTCAATCGGATAACCGGCAATATCAAAACACTTTTTCATAATTTCTGGGTTATAATTACGAAGCCCACCGCTGCAAATTTCCAAACCGTTCAGAACCATATCGAACTGTGCCGCCTTGATTGTAAATGGATCGCGTGTCGACAATTCTTCGATTGAATCGACAATCGGGTACGAGAATGGGTTGTGTGTGAACTTTGGTGCACCACCCCTATCTTCATCTGGTTCGAAGAACGGGAAGTTATCAACCCAACAAAATGCAAAGTCGCGTTCTTTAACTAAGCCCAAATCTGCGCCCAATTTATTGCGCAATTTGCCAGCCGCCTTTGACGCATTTTCTTGTCCATCACAAATAAAGAACAACGATGCGTTATCACCCGCGATTTCGTGCAGTTTTGCAATGCGTTCTGCATCTAACTTTTTAGCAACGGGCCCTTTGGCTTCTTCTGCAAAGACGATATATCCCAAACCGCCCAGGCCCAATTCCTTGGTCGCATATTCGCCCAATTTATCAAACCATGAACGTGGTTTATCGGCGGTATTTGGTGCCGGAATTGCACGAACAACACTGCCGTTTTCAACCGCGTTCGCAAAGATTCCAAAATCAGAACCGCGGAATATTTCGCTTACATCTGAAATCAAAATCGGGTTACGTAAGTCTGGTTTATCCGAACCATATTTCAACATAGCTTCATCATATGAAATATGTGGAATCTCTGGATAGATATTTGCATCTGGCGCAAAAGCACGAACCAATTCTGGCATAACCGCTTCACCAACTGCCTGGATATCGCCCTGGTCGACAAACGACATTTCAATATCCAATTGGTAAAATTCCAACAATCTGTCGGCACGCAAATCTTCATCACGAAAACATGGCGCAATTTGGAAATATCTATCAAAGCCCGCAACCTGTAATAACTGTTTAAACATCTGTGGTGCCTGGGGCAACGCATAGAATTTACCATGGTGCAAACGCGACGGAACCAAAAAGCAACGTGCCCCTTCAGGTGAATCAGCGGTAAGCAATGGCGTTTGGAATTCTGAAAAACCCAAGTCCCACATTTTATCACGCAACCACTTCATCATCTTGTTACGCGTTAAAATTGTCTTATGCAATTTTTCACGGCGCAAGTCCAAAAAACGATATTTATAGCGCAATTCTTCGCCAATATCTTCATCACCAAACACTGGAAATGGCAACGCCGCCGATGCGGTTAAAACGCGCCAGTCTGTTGCCTGAATTTCAATATGACCCGTTGGGATTTTGTCATTTATTTGTTCCGCATCACGCGCAACAACTGTACCTGTAATCTGAATCACAGATTCTGGGTGAACACGTTCCAACGCTTCATTACCACCATCAAAAACTATCTGGGTAACGCCATAATTATCGCGCAGGTCCACAAACAACAACGACCCATGGTCGCGCTTACGATGTACCCACCCCGACAGAGTTACAGTTTCACCAACATTTTTTTCGCACAAATCGCCACAAGTATGTGTACGATACTTTGATTTTAACGATAACATTTTGACCCCTTTTATACTCGGGCGCAAAAATCTAGGATTGGATTTCGGCACCCTATTTTAATTTACTCGCAGGGGCGCAAATCTTTGCGCGGTGCCACCCCGCATTTATTACTTTTTGTGGGATTAAGGACTCTGTGATTGTCAGACACGTCAACGCCCCGCCCCCGAAAAATTTTGTAGATACATAATAAACCCAAAAAATCAGATTTGCAAGTAATATAAAAAAACCGGGGTTTACCCGGCTTTTTTTTAATCGTTTTCTTTTTGTTTCTTTTGAATATACGCCATCAATCGTTTTGGCTGGATACCCATTTCCTTTAATTGCGCAATCGCTTCTTCATACTTATTCGGTTTTGCTTTTATATTTGCACCATGCAAAGCAATGCTGCGCGTAAGTGCACGCAAATCAACATCACGTAACTGTCTTGTTAAATTACCGGCAATACGCATCATATCTTTTTCGCCATTTTGATAAATACTGCCCAGCGCACTCCAGATATAACCCATATCGGAATTCAGGGCATAAGGCAATATCAATTCGCCATTTGGTGTACGTATAATAAAGTTTTTGCCATTGCGTTTTATTATTATATCGTGTCCAACCTTGATACTTTTTGCCGCAAAAACATTTTCAGAATGTTCTGGACCATAATGTTTTGCACCCTCTTTAGTAAGTATTTGGGGTTCATTCACGAATACTCTATAAAAGTTGAAAAATTTAACCCCGGTTGTTTCGATAATAACCTTATCACCACGAAACATCGCGTTCAAAATCTCTGCCAATATTTTTGTCTGACTTACTTTCTTTGGCATACAAATCTCCTTTTTTATCGCAACAATTATACCACAAAAAACGATAAATAAACAAAAAAATAGGCGGGCAAAACCGCCAGCTATATTATCTATTTATGGTGCCCTAAGCAAGAATCGGACTTGCGACTCGTCCTTACCAAGGACGTGTTTTACCACTAGACTATTAGGGCAACGCGCACGCATTATAAACCGCACTTTCCAAATAATCAAGTTGTTAGTGTTATTTTACAAAATGGGCTAAAAACTCGGTATTACCCGACCCACCGGCAATCGGCGACCGGGTCGTTCCACGGCACGTAAAGCCATGCGCGCTAAACGCCGCTACCACATTTTCCACAACGGTTTTGTGAACCGCCGCATCCCGAATTACACCACGATATTTTGCGGATATTTCAGGACCACACTCAAATTGTGGCTTTATAAGGCATACAACATCGCGCAGTTTTGGCAAAGTTGCCAATTTATCCAAGATTTTAGTTACTGATATAAAAGAAACATCAATCGTGGCAATATCGATATCGTGCAACAAAGAATTGTCCAAGACGCGGAAATCGGTCTGTTCATGTAAATCTATTTTTTGGTTATCACGCAAAGATTTATGCATCTGGTCGGTGCCGGTATCCACCGCCAAGATATGCCCAACCCCACGTCGCAACGCAACATCACAAAAACCACCGGTGGATGATCCAATATCAATCATATTGCGCCCCGACATATCAATATGGAAAGTATCCAGCGCATGCTCTAACTTTAAGCCACCACGTGAAACATATGGCATAACCGCCCCCCGAACCGAGATTAAATCAGGGTTTTCGACATCAAAACTGGGTTTAGTCACCGCCACATCGCCATAGAACACCGCCCCACCCCGCACAGCATTTGCCGCACGCGTCCGCGATTCAAACAACCCTAAATCAACAAGCACGACATCAATTCTCATAATTTTATTTTGCCACACCCCCGTTTCAAGTCAATTTGATTTTTCAATATTAGGTTGACAAACCCGCGTTTTGTGTTATATTATACATAATCTAACCAAAGGATAAAACCATGGATAAAAAATTAGAAATGAATAAATGGACAAAACGCGCATTGGGTTTCGGCGCTATTAGTTTCTTTTTAATACTGGGCGGCGCAGGAAGTGATGACGCACGCGAATTCGCAACCGCCGAAGAACGTGCACACCTGAATATCCCAAGTCGTGCCACCACAGGCGCAGTATATGGCGCAGGCTTATTGTCACTTGCTGCGGCACTTGCATGCGCACGCAAAAGCAAACAACGCTAATTGAAAACAGACAAAAAAAACACCGGCAATCGTCGGTGTTTTTTATTTCTGTATCACAATTATTCCAGACAGCAATTCACCTTGTTTTTAACCCACGCGCCAAGACGTTTTACAGCCGATTTTTCACCCTTTTTTTCACCAGTGTTTTCCGGCTTTTTTTCATCTTTTTTGTCGACAGAGTTATCGTCATCTTTTTTAACAATTACCGCTTCATAAAATTCTGGGATTTGTTCATGAACACCACCCAAATCAATCAGGTGCATATTTAATCCCCAAAACAGTGAATACAAATCATATGATTTTTCGAACATCGCATAGGCGTCTTCTTTATTACCAGCACCCAATGCTTTGGTACCAACCTCCATCAGACGCATTGAGGCCGCCAACAAATGTTTTGATATACACCACACTTCGCCACCTTCGGCTGATGATTTATCAACAATACGTGTCATCAACGTTTTACGCATTTCACGAACGGTGTTGATTAAATCATAAAAACCAGGTTTGCCTGTTTTTGCACCACTGAAAAAGAAATGTTCTTCCAATGAAATAAGATTCATTAACGCAATAGACAAATCTTGATCAGATGACAAATCAAGTGGATTGACTTTTTTTGCCGCATCCATTTGTTCAATCATTTCTTCCATTGACAATTTTTTCATATCTTCTTTATCTGCCATTTCGGTATTCCTTGACTTTTCCTATACTTAAAGTGATTTCATTGTAATAAACGACCACCAAAAAAGCAATATGTATTTAGGCACAATAAAAAACCGGCATTTGCCGGCTTTTTCATTGTTTATTCATATCGCAAACTGTCAATTGGGTTTAACTTTGCCGCCTTAATCGCCGGCATAACCCCAGATGTAAGACCGACAACAACCGCCACCGTTACCGATAATACAACCGGCCAAATACTGAACGGAACATTATAATCTAAAACAAAACGACCAACCCCCTGGGATAAACCAACCCCAAAAAGTAGTCCGACCATTGAACCGATAAAAGATATCAGCACCGATTCAGACAAGAACTGAATTATTATGATTTTTTCTTGGGCGCCGATTGCCTTGCGTATACCAATCTCGTGTGTACGTTCAGTCACAGACACCAACATCATATTCATAATACCAATCGCGCCAACCAACAATGATACCGCCGCAATTGCAACCAGCAATAGTTTTAAGTATCCACTGACGGTTTCCATTGTTTCCAGAACTTGTTTCATATCTGTAATTTGGAAATCATCAACCGCTGAATCCTTTAACTTATGCCGTTCACGTAACAGTGCGGTGATTTGTTCGGTCACAATATCGTTATCAGCATCAGCATATAATTTAATACTTATCGTGTTCACAGAATTTGGAAAACGACTGCCCGCCAATCTTTTCTTTAACGTTGTGATTGGAACAATAACCATATCGTCCTGGGACCCCATTCCAGAATCACCCTTGGCCTTGGTCACACCAATAACCGTCAGTGGTGTATTACGAACACGAATAACCTCACCCACCGGATTTTCCGGCATACCCAATTCTTCGGCGGTATCTGGACCAATCACCGCGTATGTTGACGCGTTGCGAACCGCAGATTGTGTAAAGAACGCACCATATTTCATTTCGATATTTTGGACTGTTTGATACCCGGGATATACACCCACCATTGACGTTGACCAGTTTTTATTTCCATACACAACCTGGGCTCCACTATTTTCAACCGGACTTACCGCTGCAACATCGGGCAATCGCGCAAGCGCTTCCGCATCGTCCATCGTAAGCGTCATACGGTTTCCCGTACGCACACCGGCACTTTGCGCAGCACCAGCACGAATCATAATTGTATTTGTCCCAAGAGATGAAAATTGTTCGGTAATTGATTGTTGCACCGTTTCACCAACAGCAACCATAATCACAACCGCCATAACACCAATCACAATACCCAGCACCGTTAAAAATGAACGGATTTTATTCCCACTGATTGACAACCAAGATTCTTTCATAACATCATAAAATGTCATTACTTACGCACCTTTTGTTCCGCCTTGATTAAAACAGATTCATTTTTCGGCACCGGCCCATCATATACGATATGTCCGTCATAGATATGAATTATACGATTAGCATAACTGGCGATATCAAATTCGTGTGTAATCATGATAATCGTTATGCCCATTTCTTTATTTAATTTCTTAAAGAACCGCAAAATCTCGTTTCCCATTTTACTGTCCAATGCGCCCGTTGGTTCATCAGCCAAAATAATTTTCGGGTCGCCCGCCAGCGCACGCGCAATCGCAACACGCTGCTTCATACCACCCGAAAGTTGTGTTGGTAAATAAGTCTCGAACTTTTCCAAATCAACCAGTTTCAACATTTCGCGCGCACGTTGCACACGTTCAGCCATTGGCAATCCGCGATACATCAATGGCAACATAACATTGTCCAACACACTGCGCTTTGGTAATAAGTTAAAGTTCTGGAAAACAAAACCAATATATTCATTTCGTACAGTCGCCAGTTCATCAGGCGACATAGTCGTAATATCGCGCCCATATAATTCATACACCCCCGATGTCGCGGTATCCAACGCACCAATCAGATTCATACATGTTGATTTACCCGAACCAGACGGTCCCATAATAGCAACAAATTCCCCAGGATATATTTTAATGTTGATATCGAAAAGCACCTGTTGTTCGCCACCGACTTCCAGTGGAAAACTTTTATTAATTTTATCCAAAGATACAACTGGTGTTTGTTTCATCTCTCTCACATTTGATATTCGTATATTAGTATATATTTTATCAAATTCTATAACTTTTTGGAAATTGTTTATATGCATAAAAAAACACCGGTAAATGCCGGTGTTTTTTCAATTAGTGGTAGCGGGAGAGGGACTCGGACCCCCGACACGTGGATTATGATTCCACTGCTCTAACCAGCTGAGCTATCCCGCCAAAGCAAGCGCATTATAACAGACATTTTTGCGATTGCAAGCAACAATTACCAATCTATCGGTTCTTTGCCATGCGCGATTAAATATTCATTTGCTCGACTAAAGTGATGATTACCAAAAAAACCGTGATATGCCGATAATGGTGACGGGTGAACACTTTTCAAGACAAGGTTTTTATTCGTATCAACGATTTGCGCCTTGCGTTGCGCATAACTGCCCCACAACATATAAACAATGTTTTCACGCTTTGCGCATTCACGAATTACTGCATCGGTAAATTGTTCCCAGCCCATGCCCGCATGTGATGCCGCCGCATGCGCACGAACGGTCAATGTTGCATTTAATAACAGCACACCCTGCTCTGCCCAATGGGTTAAATCACCATGCGTTGAAGATGACCGGCCCAAATCGTTTTCTATTTCTTTATAAATATTTTGCAACGATGGCGGAATTGGTGTTGGCGGCAACACAGAAAAACACAAGCCGTGCGCTTGACCCGGTTCATGATACGGGTCTTGACCGATTATCACAACGCGCACATCGGAAAGCGGACACAGGTTGAACGCATTAAAGATGTTTTTTGCCGCCGGAAAAATCTGTTTGCCCGATTTATATTCATTGCGGACAAAGTCTGTCAATTTGATAAAATAATCTTTATCAAATTCCGCTGACAGAGCATCTTTCCAAGATTGTTCTATTTTTACGTCCATATCCAAATCCTATAATTTTATCAGCCCAATCTGACACGCCTTCCATAATACCACATCAATATACCCGATTGGTAAACCAGTTTCATGTGATAATTTTGCAAACATTTCGTCGCACGCTTTTTTTATTTCCGGATTTAATTTTCCATTATCAACATTGAAACTTTTGTTTACGTATGCACAACCAAGGCGTTGAATCCAAATATCATATTTTACAACATTTTCACCCAAGTTACGCGCCAAATGATTTGCGGTAATTTTTCCAATGTGTGGCAATTTTGATAAAAAATCTAATTTTTCATCTAAATCGTCTATGCCGTAATACGCGCGGCACAGCGCGTCTTTATTATTCCAAATTTTCACAATCGCATTTATTTTATTTTTGTTATTAAATAACGCCAATAACCCGTCAATATCAGAACCATTTTTATGTAAGTGTTCCACTATTTTCGCATAAATCTTTTTCGCTGTTTTTTGTGAAAAGCCACCCGCCAAAATCACATAAGCGCACATATCGGCAAATTCGATTGGATTAAATTTTTTTGGATAAGATAAATTGTTTTTTATTTCATCAAAACTTTGTGCATCAGAATCGGCCTGCATTTCACGAATTTGTGATTCCAGATTTATAAACCAATCTTTTGAAAAACTAATCATTTTCTTTTTTAAACTTTGCGATATGCGCCGCCAAAACATTTACGCCATTGACCGGTTGTTTTTTAATTGGAACACGCGCCATCTTGAATTTTAGCGCTTTATTGTCGTTCAGTTTGACACCACTTTCTTCTATTTCCTTCATACGTTGCTTTTTTGCGACGATTTCTGCGGTGGTAAAACGTTCGGGGTGGTCGATTACTTCATACACCAGTTTATTGTATTCTGCATACATCTCTTCTTCTGGTGTTTTCTTGGGCGATAAAGACATCCGGTCTTCATAGACAATCGTTCCATCGTCCAAGATTTTATATTCAACCATCCCCCACCCCTTTGTTGTGTTTTATACGTCTAAATTCGCGTCCAGCGCATTTTCAACGATAAAATCACGACGTGGCTCAACAACATCACCCATCAACATTGATACCACTTCGTCCGCCTGGGAAGCATCGGAAACTTTGACCTGGAATAACGAACGATGATTTGGATCCATTGTCGTTTCCCACAATTGTTCCGCATTCATTTCACCCAAACCTTTGTACCGTTGAATCTTTAAGCCGGTTTTCGCATATTCGATTGCCGTATTTAACAGCGCAAACGCACCCCAAATCTTTTGCGATTTGTTTTTAACACGTAACGTTGTCGGCTTGCTGAATGTTTCAATCAATTCATCGTGTCCGTCCATACGGTGCCACGCACGAATTTCTGCACTGTTCAATTTTTCACGCGGCAAGAAATGTGTTTCGGTAACACTGCGCAATGTACGTGTAATTGTAATTCCAGTTAAATCGGTTGTGATATGCCAGCCACGTTCGAATTCCAATTCTTCGGCATCAAGCATTTTTTCCGCCGCCACCAAATTCGCCGCATCTTCATTTTCCAAAACCTTGTTCAATGCCAACGCTTCGATAAAGCGTAATGGTATAATGTGATTCAACGCCTGCAGTGTATTTTTCATATTGAATACCAAACCCAACAAACGTTTAAGGTCCGCACCCATAACCGTCACACCATCCGCCGTTTCAATCGTACCATCAGTTGACAATTGGTCCAAAAGATAGTCGTTCATTTCGGCATCATTTTGTAAATAAATCTGTTGCTTACCACGCGTCACACCATAAAGCGGTGGTTTCGCAACATAGATATATCCGCGCTCAATCGCTTCTGGCATATGCCGATAAAAGAACGTCATAAGTAATGTCTGAATATGTTGACCATCAACATCAGCATCGGTCATGATGATGATTTTGTGATAGCGCATTTTTTCGATATCAAATTCATCTTTACCGATACCGGTACCCATTGTGGTAATAAGTGCACCAATTGTGTCCGATCCCAACATTTTATCAAAGCGCACACGTTCAACGTTCAAAATCTTACCACGAAGGGGCAAAATCGCCTGGGTTTTTCTGTCGCGCCCTTGCTTTGCAGTACCACCAGCTGAATCTCCCTCAACAATAAACAGTTCGCATTTCGCTGGGTCTTTTTCAGAACAGTTTGCCAATTTACCCGGCAGTCCACCAAGTTCCGGCCCCGTCTTTTTACGTGACAGTTCACGCGCTTTACGTGCCGCTTCACGTGCGGTTGCTGCCTCTATAATCTTATCAACAATAAGTTTTGCGGTCGCTGGGTTTTCTTCCAGATATTCATACAATAAATCTGAAACAGTGTTTTCAACCAACGGACGAACCTCAGATGACACCAATTTATCTTTTGTCTGGGAACCAAACTTGGGATCTGGAACTTTAACACTAACGATACTGGTTAAACCTTCGCGGAAATCTTCACCTGTCAGCGCAATATCTTTTTTATTACTGTGTTCAGAAATATATTTATTCAATGCACGTGTAAGACCCGCACGGAATCCCGCAAGATGCGTACCGCCGTCACGGTTTGGAATATTGTTTGTAAAGCATAATGATGTTTCTGTATATGCCGTTGTCCACTGTAAAACAATTTCGATATAAGTATCTTCGATTTGTTTTATCATTTGGATTGGTTCACGATTTAATAATTCTTTGGACTTGTCCAAATAATTCGCAAAACCCTTTAATCCATCAACACTGTGGAATTCGCGTTCTTTCTTTTCACCACCACGCAAATCTTCCAAAATAATTTTAACATTTGCGTTCAAGTATGATTGTTCACGCAACCACGTTTCCATAACATCAAAACTGAATTCCGTACCAGTAAAAGTATCCGGTGACGGTTTAAATGTGACCTCGGTCCCATGTTCATGGTGCGTTTTATTGTCAACAATTTTCAAGTCTGCTGTTGGTACACCATCAGCAAACGTCATTATTGCTTCTTTATCACCGCGCCATACACGCACCTCAAGCCACGTAGACAACGCATTTACAACCGAAACACCAACACCGTGCAGACCGCCCGAAACCTTGTACGCGCCGTTGCCTTCGTTATCAAACTTACCACCGGCGTGCAATTCGCACATAATCAATTCCAATGCCGAACGCCCCGTTTCATGGTTGATATCGAACGGCATACCACGACCATTATCACGGATTGTTGCCGACCCGTCGGCATTCAATGAAACATAAACTGTATCGGCATAACCCGCCATCGCTTCGTCAATAGAATTATTGACAACTTCATAAATCATGTGATGCAGACCAGAACCGCCCTCACCCACGTCACCGATGTACATTCCAGGGCGTTTTTTAACCGCCTCTAAACCTTTCAGAACCTTGATTGAATCACCGGTATATTCGTTTGTAACTGCCATAATAAAAATCCTTTCTTTTTAACGTGTAAAAGATAGCAATTTATGGTATAATTTTCAAGAAAAATAACAAAAAACTAAGGGGAAAAACACTATGCCAGCAGCAAAATCGCAATACTTTACAAAGGCCGATTTTTTGACCGGTCCTCAATATGCGAAAAAGCACGAAGAAGACCGCGAAATTGTTGAAAAAGCAATGAGAAAAGCATATTTGCGGCGCGCCACAGTAAAGGTAAGCAATAGATTATACGAAATAATTACGTCTGACCACGGCCGGCTCCATCTTCGTCCCGAAGAACCTGCCCAACAGAAATTTATTGAGATATTGAACGAAATCAAAGGAAAGAACAAATGAAATTTAAGTTATTATACTTTGGCGATATTTTGGTAAACCCAAAAAAACGCGCCCAGCATATATCTGATATCCGCATGCAATTTCACCCACAACTTAAAAAATTGGTGGAACACAGCCCATGGAATAATTTAACCCAATATATGATGCCAAACCCAACAAAAAGCCCTGTTACGACCCGGCATATTGGTGGTATAGATTGGAACCCTATTATTACACCAAACTTGAAACTGTTGGCAGAATTAGATATCCAAATGTTGCACTCGGAAATTGTCGGTGTTTCACGCTCTGATATTGACAACCGTATGAAAACACTGTTTGACGGACTGCGGTGCCCACAAAACGAACACGAAATTGGCGAAAACACACCACGTGATATGGGGCCGATTTACACACTTCTTGACGACGACCATTTAATAACAAGGGTTTCGATAAACACATCGCACTTATTAGACACATCTCTTTTTTCGGGCAATATCCCAAAAACACCGGATTCTGTATTTATGATGATTGATGTAAATGTACGTGTCGCCGAAGGAACGTTGGAAAACCTGCCATTTATGGTATAAAAACACCGGCAAATGCCGGTGTTTTTTTAACTAAGTGCCGCGGTAATTTGATCTTGCATTTGGAATGTTCCTAAAACAACCCACGCAATTATTCCAGAAACCAATAAAATACCAATACTGTTTAACACATTTGATATCGATTCCATTTTACGCACAGAATTGTTCAAGTAATCATTCGCGATTGATGTTAAATTCTTATCAAAGTCGACCATATCGGCATAAATTATCAAATCTCCGATGATTTCAGAATTTGGAAAATCACGCCCCGTATTTAACAACGCCTGACCAAGATTTTCACCATTTGCAATATTATGCAATGTTTCTTCCAAGATATCACGCAGATATTTACTTGAATTATCTGCCAACATACGCATTGCATCTGGCATTGTAATACCCGCCGCCACCATTGACGATAACGACATCAACCAACCAACAGATATACGAATCTTATAAATATTCCATGGCGGAAATTTATCAAATTTAGCGCGCAAACGACCCGACCAATTATTTAATGAAAAACCAACTATACCCATAATTACAAAAATACCAATAACGAACCAATACCAACCACCGACCATAAAATCAGATAAAGAAATCAAACCGCCTGCAACACCACGCCAAATAATACCATTACCAGCAACTTCGACCAATGGCGGAACCAGGTACAATCCGACCATAATAATAATACCAAATGTCAACGCCAACAAAAACAGTGGATATGCCAGCGCATTACGCATTGCACGACGGATACGCGCCGCACTTTCAACAACACGTGTCGTATTTTCAAGCGCAACAACTAAATTAGAAATATTTCCACTTGTTACCAAAAGTATTTCTTCGTCTGGCAACCAGCCACGTGTTGTATCGGAAAAACTCATACCGCGTTCAAGGTTTTTTTGCCACTGACGCATAACAATAGCAAAAGGTTCGTCAGGTTTAGTACCACCACGTGACTCTATCATTTCAATACGGTTTAATGCGTCCATCAAAGTAAAATCATTACGCAACAATGACGCCAATTTACGAATTGTCGCCATACGCTTTTCCGTATTCATACGAAAAACTAAACGAGCATACCAAAGTTCAAGGCGATTCATATCAATACACCCCCGGTCTGTCAAGCAAGCCAACCCAACGTTCCAGTTCGTCAACCCCGATTACACCCAACAACATCAATTCTGATGCCGCTTCTTTCAGTGTACGACCGTCCATCTCTTCCAACCAGTACTTTACCGCATCATCGGTTTTGCCCGCCAGTGCAAGAGATAAGAATTCACTATTTGTGATAATAACCTCACCCGCCTTGATACGCCCCAATGTTCCCGTACCCTTACAAAAATCGCAACCTGCACCACGAATATACACTTGCTTTAATCCAATTTCACCAAACGCGTCCAGAACTCGTTTATACGCTGGATTTTCTGGGTGATCTATTAAACGTTCATGACAATGTGGACAAACTTTCTTGAACAACCGCATAGATATCAAACCACGCATAAGCGTCTCTTCCTTCAACTTGAAGCTTTCAATACCCATATCCAATAAACGTGTCAAAGCCGCCATTGCCGAATTAGCATGTAATGTTGTCCAAACATTGTGACCTGATAATGCGCCACGTACGGTCAATTGCGCCGCCGCCAATGTACGAATTTCACCAACCATCAGTGTATCCGGGTCGCTTCGCAATGCCGCCGCCAGAGCTTCGGTATATGCCTCTTCTCGTTGGTCTTCGTTCATTGCATTTGTGACCGGCATTTGATGTGCGCCAAAAATTTTTTGTTCAACAGGATTTTCCACCGTAATCATATTTATTTCATAATTACGTTCCTTTAACATCATCGACATATTACGTACCAATGTCGTTGACTTACCAGAACTTGTTGGTCCCGCAACAATCACCAAACCCGTTGGAAATGAACGCATACGCATCAACAATTTTTGTTCATAGGGACTGAATTCTTGCTCTGTTTTAATACCCTCGGTCGGATTATCATACAACAATCGCATAACAACATAACGCGATCCAAATGCGATTGGGTTAAATTGCATACGAATACTTAAAATACCAGCCGGCAAATATAAATCACGTGTTCCACGCAATGGCGTGCGTCCATCTTTTTGTGCCGATTGATATTCGTTTTGTGCATAGTTTGCGTTTGACATATCCGCCGATGCAAATGCGGCACGAACAAAAGATTCACCCCATGCAGAATTATACTCCAATACTGGCTGCATACTGCCATCTATACGGAAATAAATCGTTGTTTGATCACCAACTTCGATATGGATATCAGACACCTTTTGCGCGGCAGCCTTGGCAATAATATCCACAAAATCCTTCTGCATCTGGTTGTCATATTCATGACCATTATTACGCACACCACCACCGATACGACTCTCATATGCCTTGTAAATACTAGAAATCAAACCCAAATCAGAATAAAACGGTTTACGTACGATATGTGAACGACGTTTTAGCAAATCTATAAATGCCAACACACGACCGTCATATTGGTGTGTTCGCGAAACGATGATTTCACCCCCAGAAAAATATGCAACCAAACTTTGCATATCGCGGGACAATTCCATCGCACCACCTGTTGCAGTAAGCAACCGATTACCATTAGAAAACAAGTATTCAATAATGTCTTTGTTTTCCGCATTTTCCAACCCCGCCGGCACCGACATTTTTTCTTCTGGTGTACCAATATTTTCTAAAATATCGTTTTCTTGGTTTTTCATTTTTTCACACAGCTTATTTAGAACTGTTTTTTACATTTAATGTTTGTGTATCAGAACCTTTGACCAACACTACGCCTTCGTCCAGTGATATAGATTTTACAACATATCCATCCAAAACCCGTCCTGCTGAAATACGTTTGTTTTGACCAGTTGCCAAATCTGCAACTGTTGCCTGTAATTGCGACCCAGCACCAATAACATTCACTAATTTATATTTTTTGGAAATAGGATTGTCTTTCTTTTCTTCTTCAATTGCCTGGCTTGCCACCGACCCAGAAGATGATTTTGACGACATCGTTGGCTTTTCATCTTTAGTTTCCAGTTTCTCTTTTTCTCTTTCCAGACGCGCTGCTTCGGCTTCCAATTTTGCCATTTGTGTTTCCAATTCTTGTTGTTGCACATCGGCGCGTCCCGAAAGAGCATCTATTTCCATATGCAGTTTAATTTTTTCAGCCGCCAATCTGTCCAAATCTAAATCCAATTGTGCACGTTCTTTTTCCAACTGCATCAGTACTTTTTCTTGTTCCAAATCGGTAATTTGTTGGAAAACACTTCCTACAATATCATAGTTCGCAACTGCTGCGGCAGAAACATCTTCCATATCAACATCAACCAACACTTCGTCAGTAGCAGCATACGACATATTTGTCGCCAATACTGCGAATACGGAAAACACAAACATTTTAATTTTATTTAGCATAGATTATCACCTCATAGTTCCATGTGCGACTAGAATAATTCCAATCACACGCCGTCAAATAAACACCGCCGAAATCCGCAAACATTTGCATAAACTGCATTGGCACCATCTTTGACGATGCCGCAATTTCAACGATATCAAAGTTTTTGGTATCAACACCATTTGTTATAGTATCTGTTACCGAATGAATTTCTGCGGGGGTATTTATACCCTGGAATAATGTTGTTATATCACGAACAATCGTATCTGCGTCGCGTTCATCTTGACTTGGCACGATATCAACATCTGGCAATTTGACACGAACCGTGACTAAATCATCAGACTTTTCTTCAACATACGCACCAGGCATTAAATCCGTTGCAATAGCATAGAAATCACCAAGCGTTCCAAACGAACGGCGAATCTGCACAGTTGCATGTGTTTCATCGCATCTTGCAGATGTTTGTACCCAACCGGGAATTTGTTGCATTAAAAAGCCAATTGCACGATAGCAAACTTCTGCACGACCAATCATATCTGGTAAATACTCATATGGTAAAACGATTGGTTCTGGAGGCAATTTTTTATCAATATTATATGTTGCATCCAATTGTTTATTTTTTTCTTCGACCTGTCGTTTATATTCCGCCGCCAATTCAGAATCTATCTTTTCAATTTCTGTATGTTGAGATACAGTTTGTATTATTGGATCACTGAATATCCAAAGCATTGTTCCAACAAACAACACAATCAAACCAACCGAAAATATCAATGAACCGTATAAACTTATCGACCGTAATATCGCGTGTGAATGTCCTGTTATAACATCGTCCAACGCAAATTCAACCGAACGTGGCATACCCCACGTACTTGGCGCAATAAACGCGCCCCAATCTGGCATTTCTGCCAGTGCGGAATATTCGCTTCGTGCTACAGATTCAGAATCATAAAATTTATCTTGTAAAATAACACCATTACGAACGGCAACAATATAAAAACCGCCATTTATTGCAAATGCAGACAGAAAAGTCGAATGTTCCGACATTGCATCAACAATTTCAGCCGCAGCCGATGGCATTCCACGACGATACCCAGAATGCCGCGCCGCCAAACCAATCATTTGATTGTATTCAACGTACAGTCCATAGTGTCCGTCAATTTCATGCGCAAGACGGTGCGCGCCACTGCGCCCACCACCATTCGAAGACACAGGCTGCCAAAAAAGACCTATGGCATACCTCTTCTTATGAACCGTTATTGTTTGATTTGTCAATTTCTCTCTCTGCTTTTGTGTAATTATAACATAAAATAACATACCTTGGCAAACATAGAATAAAAAATCCCGTCATTTTTATTGACGGGATAAAACCTTGCGCAAATCGTGTTTTTATCAGTATCCATACGATGCTGTCGCCGACCCGCCATCACGCGCTGTCCGCATATTACTTGGGTGTGGACAATCATAAACATTTGCGACCAACACAAACGAACGTTCTGGACCAAAAACTACCCATTCATTTGGCTTTGTACGTTGTGAAACAATCCAATACGCATTACCAGGACGCGCCTGGTCTGCAATACGGTTTTCCATATACCGGCGTGCATCTTCAGCATCATAAACACTAACTTCTGTTTCAAGTTTATATAAAAAAGTACAACCAATTGGTTCTGCATCTAATTGCGTTATAAATTCACTGCCATTTTCGTTTTTAATCATACCGCCACATGCCGCCAGTGCAAGAATTCCCAATAAAGCAAATATTTTCTTCATAGTTTCCCCCGTATTTTTATTTCTCTTCAACTATATCATAATTTTCAACATCACTGAACAACTTTTTCAACACGATATTATTCAACGCATGACTCCCCTTATACGATTCAAGTTTTCCGCAAATAATTCCACCCGATGTCGCCATATCGCCAACCGCATCAATTATCTTGTGTCGCACAAATTCGTCGCCCCACATCAATTTATTTAATGTTCCGTCGCCCGCGTTATTCAACGCAATTACGTTCGTTTCGTCTGCGCCCCGCCCCATACCGTGCTTTTTAAGGTATTCCCATTCGGAATATTTTCCAAAAGTGCGCGCACGTGCAATTTGCTTTATAAACGTGTTCACAGACCTTTTTGTTCCGTCAAAAGAATAAGAATATGTTTGTGAACCAATAATTTTTTCGGGATAAATAAGTGTCGCTGTTATATCCAATGATTTTCCATCGTTCGGCGAAAGTTTTACAAAACCATCACTTTTACGATGCGCGATTTTGTCAGCAATCCACAATTTCAACCGAAACAGTTTTGGTAATTCACGACGCACTTCACGCGTATAGGCGACAACCGGCTTTTTAACAATAATCTTGCGCATTTTTCCGCGTGTAACGCCCACCCGCATAATTTCATTTATGAATAAAAACGCACTGCCATCCATAATTGGTGTTTCCGCCCCATTTATTTCAATCTGCGCACTATCCACACCACAAATAAATAATGCTGCCATTAAATGTTCAACTGTTTGTACATGCGCGCCCGATACAGTGCCAATCGTGGTGTTGCGCATTTTCGCCTCACCCACATTATCATATTTCGCCAGTATCGGTTTTGACCCCGCGATGTCAACGCGTTGAAAGAAAATACCCGGTTTTTTTGACGGTTTAATTTTTATTTCAACTAGCAACCCAGAATGAATACCCTTGCCCACTAATTTTATAGTTTTCAACAATGTGGTCATTTTAATTTCTCCCCCAGCCAATTCCAAAAGTCGCCCTGAATCTCTGTTTTCAATGTCGCGAACTTTATTTTATCACGAACACTTTCTGGCAACCGCACCCAGTCTTTTTCAGTCGTGACCAATTTTGCTTTTTTACTTTCCGCCAACTTTAACAGTTTTTCAATATCGGCATCTGTGTACTGATAATGGTCCGGAAACGCGCGTCGCGCCACAACATTATTTAAGCAAGCAAAAAACTTTTTCGGATAGCCAATTCCTGCAAACGCAACAATTGGCGTTTTTTCATCATATGGCGATATGGTTTGATTTGTCGCATAAAACACCGGCACACCCGTTGGAATTGTGAAATTCTTTTTGCGATTTTTGGAACGCACAATCATAATTGCATCGGCATTTGCAATATGACTACGCGGTTCGCGTAATGGGCCCGCCGGCAATAAAAACCCATTTCCAAAACCAATAGATTCATCAAACACCACTATTGAAATATTTTTTTTCACCGTTGGATTTTGCAACCCGTCATCCATAACAATCGGTGATTTATCGCGCTGACGATCAAGCAACATAACATTACTTTTGCGATTGCCCGTATGAACAATTAAACCGGCAAGCGAAAGCATTGTTGCCTCATCCCCGATATTTCCTGTATGCGCCGACTTCTTGTATCCACGCATAACAACCGGTGCGTCCAAATATGTCGCGATTTCACGAACGATTGGTGTTTTACCAACCCCACCCGTTAAAATATTTCCAATACAAATAACCGGACGTTTTGATTTATAGGCGCGCATTTTACGAACATTAAACACCGCGCGCGATGCGCCATAATACAGCATTGAGACCGGCACCAAAATAAAAGCCAGCAAAGTTTTATGCATAAACCAATATGGCGTTTTCATTATATCAACCCTTTCTTTTTATTATGACGTTCTGCGCGCGCCGCACGTAATTCCCGCTTGAAACGACCCGCCTTGTAATCTTGCTCTACCATTTTATGATTAAATTCGCCGTCCATTTTGTGGACCATATCAACCATATATTTTTCAAGCGAACTTTTGATTTCATTAAACTCTGTTTCTGTTGCGCGACGTGGCACAAAAATCGGATCGCCAATAACACACTTTACCCGCGAAAAAGGTTTTACAATCAAATACCGGTCCCAGCGATTCATAAACCATGCACGCGATGCAGAATAGCAAACCGGAATAATTGGCGCACCACTCATTTTTGCGAAATATAAAGCACCGTCTTGGACACGCAGCGATGGTCCCCCCGGCCCGTCCGGTGAAATACACAGCGAATAGCGACCATCCGCCAACACACGCAATCCACCACGCAACACCGACAACCCACCGTCAGTTGTTGAACCATAAATAGGACGCAACCCGAACAAGCGTTGCAATTTTGCCATTATGCGTCCGTCATGATGCTTGCTGGAAATCGCATATGCCCGCATACCACCAACCGCAATTATCGGCGACAACATCATACTGCGCCCATGCCAAAACACAAAAATCGCCGGTTTTTTCCGGTATTGCTTGAATATTTCATAGCCCGTAATTTTCACACGACTTGTCAAATAGACGAACCAAATCGGTGTCGCAATAAGTATGGCAATCAGCCATTGTAAAAGCCCAATGCTTAAAACAATGTTCCAAAAACCCTTCCATACACGTCTAAACAAACTTTTCTTTTTTGCCATGTTCACCAGTTTAGCAATAAAAAAAAGAGAATTCAAGAAAGCACCGCAAACGGTACATTTTATTTGACAGTTGGATATTTTACTATATAATGTAAAACACTTATCGCGGAGTAGAGCAGCCCGGTAGCTCGTCAGGCTCATAACCTGAAGGTCAGTGGTTCAAATCCACTCTCCGCAACCAAGATTTAACGAAAAGCATCCCTTGTGGATGCTTTTTTGTTAAATATGTGTGTTGGGTTGGATTTGAACCACGAAGAAAGTGGTTCAACCGCAGACGAGAGCCAGACGGAAGTATGGCGGTGAGCATAGCGAACGAGTCAAGGTGACGAAGTAAATCCACTCTCCGCAACCAGTTTAAATAAAAAACACCCGCCTTGACGGGTGTTTTTGTTAAAACAAACAAATTCTATCTGTTTATATATTTTTCTTTGATAGCAGCAAACAAATTCTTGCATGGTGTACTTTGCATTGCAGAGTGCCCATTTATCGTTCCCATGCGACGAACCACCCAACCCTCAGCAGTTCTAAAAATTTTTGCTTTACCAAAATGAGCTTCTACAGTAATTCTTTTCGACATGTTTTTTCTCCTTGTTACTACTGTAAATTATATCATAAAAACACACTGAGACCAAACTTTATTTACCGTATTTTTTATTTTTTGCTGAATATTTTTATTGAAGTTCAAGCAACTACAAATTTGCCAGCAGACACAAAGTGTCGAGGAAAATCCTCTCTCCGCCCTAAAAATGGCGATTTTTCGCCACTTTTGAATTAGTTAAAGAATCTTATTTTATGTTTGTACGACTTTTTAATAAAACCAACCTTTTTGCTGTATCAACTGCATTAGTAAACAAAACACCAACTCCACCGTATGATTCCCACTCTTTTATATTTTCTTGTCTATCATCAACCAATATATCTGTTTTCGTAGGGTGCATTAATTCACCCTTTTGTCCATCACAAATAATCACATGTTTTTCATCAAAAAATTTATTTAAATGTTTTGCTATCCATTTACGTTTTTCACTTGCAACAAAATCAACATATTTCTGACCACCAACAAACTTTTTAGCCCCTGGTGTTTTACTAAGAATAAATATTTCCCCCATATCAAATGCAGTTATTAATAAATATTCAACGTTCGCCATTACTGGAATATCACGCCAAAAATTCGGTTGTTTTTCTATTTCCTGCCAGAATACTTTCTTTGCTGCACGTTTTTCTGGCGATAAATCTTCACTTGGATGATTCAAATCTTTATCGTTTGGACGCATAGCATCAAAATGCGCCAACACTCCGTCCATATCAAAATATATTTTCATATATTTACCTCTTTCTTATCAATAATAAATATCAATTGGAACGTTGTGACCCTTGCAAAAATCTATAAAGAAATTCACAAATGCCTGAACCTTTGGCGACTCTGCAATTTCTGTTCGACAGATACATTGTATTTCTGTCTCAAAATTAAAATCTAAATCTTCTAAACACACAAGCTCTTTACTGTATTCTTCAAACCACGATGGGAAAACGGTTATACCGTCACCATCATTGACAAGCCGATATATCAACGCCAATGAATCAGATGTGGTATTCAGGTGCTTTGCCCGTTTCATCAACCCCTTGTATTCCGACAGGTTCATATAGCGACTTGACATACATAAATTGTGATTTTCCAGTAAATCATTTATATTTTTTGGAACCCCCCGTTCATTAAGGTATTTTTTACTTGCATAAAATTTCAACGATGTCTTGAACTTAAACAAAATATGCCCATGAATATTTGGGTGAATTTTTGATTTAATAATCAAAATATCCATTGTGGAAATATCTGGTTCTTGCTTCATAAATAATTCCAGACGAATTTTTGGATATTTGGAATAAAATTCTGACAAATCTTTTAGAATAAAACTGCCAATTAAGCCCTCTTCTGTCCAGACAGAAACAGACCCAGACAAAGAGTCCATATCAACAAAGTTTTCTGTGATTTTGTTAAGTATTTCTTCTATGGCACAGATATCGTTGTATATCATCTGGGTTGAATTTGTTGGTTGGCTGCCCCCGACACCACGGTTGATAAGTTTAGTATTAAATCTGTCTTCCAAATTTTTAATCAAAGTGGATAGATTAGAATTTTTAATGCCGTTTTCACCGGCGGCGGTTTGGATACTGCCCTTATCAACAACTTCCTTCAGTGCCAATAATTCTTTCAATAAAAGTATTTTTGATTTTAATGTAGACATATTCCCATCATACAATAAAAATACATCACTCACAAATACATTTTATAAAATCACTTATTGTTTTCCCTGTAGAATTTAATATTTTGGCAATACTGCCTGTGGACGGCCACCGCGGTTGTCCATATTTAGACCAACGTTTGCTTTTGTTAAATGTTGTTGCATCTAAACCTGCAAATTTTGCTAATCCAGAACAAGACATCTTTTGCTGAAAAGCGAAATTATCAATGGCTTGCCAGATCTCTTGATGAGTCATTTTAATCTCCTTTTTTATGACCGCGGTCTATTATATTTTAATTCCTGGGAATTTTTGTTATCCCATTTTTATGTAATGGGTTTCTAAAAAAGGAATCGTTATATTAAAAAAACTTGGAAAACAGGTACATACAGCACATAAACATATATTATAAATTGACAATTTTTCCTAATATATTTCATATGTTTTTATAAAAACACTATACCATTTTTATTTTTTCTAATATTTCCTAGGATAACCAACCTATTGAAAATAAGCCTTTTTTTGCAACATAATTCTATCGTTCTGAAAAACATAATGGGGGAAAAATACATGACACATGATCAGATATGGTTGGCGATTGAAAAATTTGCGTGCGAACACGGAATGTCTTGTTCGGGCCTTGCGCGGTCAAGTGGTTTAGACCCAACAACATTTAATAAAAGCAAACGCTGGTCAAAATTTGGTCAACCACGTTGGCCATCAACCGGCAGTATTGCCAAGATTTTATCTTCAACCGGACAAAAGATTGATGACTTTGTAAAATATATTCACGATGACCCAAACAACCCAGATAATCAAAAATAAAAAGTCGCTATATACATAAAAACCGCCATATCGGCGGTTTTTGTTATAAACAACTTTTCAATTCAGAATAGTCTTCTTGTTTATCTATATTTTTATTTTTTATTTCTTCATCTGCATGAATTTTTTGTATTGCCAAAACAACATCTGGGTGTGTTTGTAATTCTCTGTTCATTTTTTCAAGTGCGCTGTCTGCATCTATTTGCGACTTTATAAATATCGGCATTACACTGTCCGCCGCAGAATAAATCGCATCGTACAGTTCATATTTATTATCGTCAATAACTGATAAATATGCATCTATGTGCCGGTTTTCATGGTTTAATATTGCCTTGTATGAACAAGTATTCAATCCATGTCGCGGGTCTATCTTGACCATAAAATCGGTGTACCCAATTGTTGCCGCGACCGATTTCAAGCCGATACAAAAACCGTCATCTGTTTTGGTAATTTCTGCGACGATATCATAGTTATCAACCAATGTTGCAACAACGTTGCCATGCAGAAGATTCATTGGCTTTTTTGATTGAACAACGTGTTTTTCATATTCGGGGGTGATGATTGTTATTTTTGGTTTTATCTTGTATGCCATACATTCATTGGCATTTGCAGAAAAGCAAAAAAATACTATCGGCAAAATAAAGATTTTTTTAAACATTTCCGCCAGATTGCTTTTTCAGATATTCCGCAACAAAATTAGACCCATACATTTTATACAATTCTTCCGCCAACAATACCGATGGACGACCCGATTCAAACAGACGCAATAAATTGCCAAGTCCACCAAGTTCAGTATTTAATATGACCGATTCCCCATTTACCGGACGCGACAACAATACCGCACGTTTCAGGTTCGGATATGCCTTGCCCTGAATAAATGCCATTTCCAACGGGTTCAGATTCCAATGTGCATAGTCACCCGCATCTGCGGCTGGATTACGGAAAAACAGCACCGTTTGCGCCTGGCCGCGAACAACATCACCAATACCCAATTTATCTAAAACATTTGCTCGCTGGAAGGCGACCATATATGCCTGACGATTTTTGCGTCCTTCTTGTAAGCCGGCGATAAAGTTATCGCGGAACATTTTGTTTTCCAACATAGGTGCTGTTTCGTCAATCATAATAAGTGATGGATTTCCACCGGACACCGTTGTTGTGTTTATACGGTGCAATATGTACGAAATAACCGCAGGCGATAAAACCTCATCCTGTAAAATATCGGTAAAGTCAAATGTTGTAAGACGCGCACCCAAATCAAGTGTGTCACTGTCTTCATTAAACATATCGCCATATTGTAATGGGTCAACCCACTTTTTCAACGGGGCGCGCATTTCGCCACTGGACGAAAAACAACTTTCCCAAAGATTTTTCAGCACCCTATCCTTGTCCGACAAATAATCAAAATTGACCGAAACTGCACGTGCAATTTCATCGGCGGATGCCGCGTCATTTTGTCCAGATATAATTGCAAACCAACGACGTAAAAACGCGCGATTTTCTGCCGTATCTGGCATCTTTAATGGGTTAAGTCGCGTTTCAAACGTTTTCGCCATTGGGTCCGTATTCTTTTCCTTGCCCCGCATAGTGATGTATTTTCCACCAACCGCCAAAGTGAATATTTCGGCACCCTTATTTCTATCAAAGAAAAATGCTTTCAGTTTTGGATGACGTAAGGATTGCGCAATAAGAAAACTGAACAATGTTGTTTTACCACCACCAGTTGGACCAATAGTCAATGTATGTCCTACCGCGGTTGGTTTGTCTGAAACATGGAATTGGAACATATATGGCGTGCCCTGGGCCGTCGGGAAAACAACCAATGGTCCCGGACCCCAATCAGAATTTTCAATTCCGCGTGGTGTGCTGGACATCGGGATACAAACCGCCGCCGTTCTGGACAGCAACTTAAAACTGCGTGGGAAAACATCAAAGCCTGGTATTTGTGAAAACCAAGAAACCTTTGACGCAAATGTTTCAACAATTGGTGATACACCAAACGATGCTGATATTTTCTTGAACTCATCAACATACTTATTTAATTCTTCAACCGTTGCACCAAATATCACAAACAATGGATAGTAATTTACCAAACTTTGATTTCCAGAAATATTTTCGTCCATTGCGCTTTGTGCCGCGGACACTTGGGCCAATGTAGATGTTTCATTTTCATCGGCCGTTGATTTACGTTGACGCAAAGTCGATTCAATATCCGCCGTTCCCATAATATGAAAACCATTCATACAAATCATTTCTGTCTGGATAGTTGATATTGAATTAAAGAAATCTTCGTCCAAATAATCTGGTGATATACGGAAAGACAACGCCGCTGCAAACATTTGGGCACCGCCACTGATATAACGTATGATTCCATCACGTTCGAACATAACATCATCAACAGTCACAGCTTCTGCTATTTTATTATCAGCAACAATTGGCGCGGGCTTGCTTATCGGCGACAAAATACGACCAAAGAATCGTGCCATATTATCACGACTCTTATTATTCAGTACACTTGGTTTATATGCCGCAAGTATTGATTCAACATAGTTAGAATATTGATTTAACTTTTCACGTGCATTAGAACCAGCCACCGAGATAACAATATAATAATTATTTATAAATATGCGTAAACCCTGGGCGCGCCATTTATTGTAAATACCCTGTAAAACCTGGTTATCAAATTCATAATTTTCATTATCAGCCGCCGCATCACGCACCATGTAAAAACGTAGCGTCACATTTGGATCACGAATTTGATTAAATAATTGTGCACGTAAATCTAAAAACTTTTCGCGGGTCGCGTCATCTTGCATACTGGTCTGGACACCGGATACACGATACACACGTAACAACGATCCATCCGTCAAAGACATTGTATTATCATTATAGACATTTTTGAACGGTAAATAACTTGCATAATGACGATAACCAAAACTTGGGAATATGCGGCGCGACAAAGATGGGATATAAAGCATTAAAATAATAAATACGAAAATAACCGCCATAACCAAAATTGTCATGGTTATAGAATATCCACCACCGGCAAAATAATTGAAAAATTCGTTCATTTACGCCACCAATTTTCCCGGTATTTTTCTTTTAAACAACTGAATCTTGGCCATCACAATCTGACCCAGTTGCGGATCCCGTTTAGAAAACACTGCAAGTATAGAATGAACAATTATCACCGACACCAAAAAATACAGCGGTGAAATTGTCATATTCGCCTGGTTTATAAATAAATCAATCATAAAAAATATCATAAAAACAATGAATTGTACGGCAAAATTCAGCACCGCCAAATTATACGGTACATAAAATATACGCGCAGGATTTGCCAAAGCTTTCAATACTTGCTGTTTCATTTTCTCTCCGGATGATTGAATTATAATAATTTCAACAATTTTTAACAAGTATAAAAAGTGTTTTTATGAAAAAGTTTATTTGGTTTATAAATCGTAAATTTTCAACAGGTTGAAAGAATTATGAAATTTTCAACAATTTGTTAAAAAACCTTAAATTTCAGCCAAAAATTTGTTAAAAACATGTTGAAAAATTACTAATAACTTTATTCAACAATATAAACAGGTACAATAAAAACAACAAAAAATATAATAATTATTTGATTTTTTATAAAAAGCATATATAATCACCCATACAAAAAGGATTTAGATATGAAATTTTTAAGTTCATTAAAGGCTTGGAAAAAACGCGGCAATATTAAACAAATTCGTCGTGGTAAACAGGTTATCTTGATTGATCCTGATAATCCAAAGTTGAAAGCGAAACAAGGCTTTAAGAAAAAATAAATCTGAATTATGCATTATGCATAACGGTATTTTTATGTATTCATAAGGATGTTTTCTTATGAATACTTTTTTATTTCTTAAAATAATGAAAAATCGTTTACAAATGCTTCACGCATAATGTCTGTAATTTCGTTTGATGATAAACCGGCTGAACGTAAAAATTGAATTTGGATTGGTTTAGGTGAATAAATCGATGCACTGTGCCCCGCATTTTGTGGTACGGACGAAATGCGCTGCGCCGGTAAAAATTCGATTTTTGCATCTTTATCAGCGATGGCTGAAAAAGATATATCTGAATTACATTCCGGACAATCTTTATTTATAATTGCGACACCTGATAATTTAGATACTGAATTTTTATTAGCAATAAGTTTATTTTGTAAAAAAACACCGGTATTTGCCGACAAATGTTCGGCGGTACAATTATATTCCAATGAACCATAATTATCCAAAATAATATGCCCGCGAATTTCAGAATTTTTCCCGGTGTTTTTGATAAAAATGTTAAAAAAGGCCGGTAATTTATTTTTTATATTTACCGATAAAAAGACCGGTTGATTATCGATATTTACATCGATATTTAATTCTTTTTTACCCGCAATTTCACCAACATAAATAATATGAATTGGTAAAACATAATTTTTATTTATCGGGCCATTTTTTATTGTAGAAAGTTCGGCGCAATATTCACCATCGCGGTAAACAATTGTTTCCGCGGGGATTGGTTTTATATTGAAATTTTCCCACATGTATGACATATTACGCATAAATTATAAAGGATTTTTATATGGGATTCAATTGTGGAATTGTTGGACTGCCGAATGTCGGAAAATCAACATTGTTTAATGCACTGACACAAAGTGCCGCGGCGGACGCGCAAAATTATCCGTTTTGTACCATTGAACCGAATACCGGACACGTCGTTGTGCCAGACGCGACTTTACTGGAACTTGCGAAAACAGTAAATGCCGCGAAAATTATACCAACACAACTTGAAATTGTTGATATTGCTGGGCTTGTTCGTGGGGCATCAACTGGTGAAGGTTTGGGTAATAAATTCCTTGGGAATATATTATCCACAGACGCGATAATTCACGTTGTACGGTGCTTTGAAAATGATGATATTGTACACGTGAACGGTAAAATAGATCCACTTGCAGATATCGATACAATTGAAACAGAACTTGCATTGGCGGATCTTGAAAGTATTGAAAAACAAATAAAAAACCTTGAGAAAAAAGCGCATGGTCTGGATAAGGAAGCAATAAAATTATTGGCGGATGCAAATACAATTAAAACTGGTCTGGAATCGGGCGTGCCGGCACGCAAATCGGGTGTAAATGCCGCGCCATTTAATTTATTGACGGCAAAGCCGGTGATTTACGTATGTAATGTTGATGAAGAATCTGCGGCAACTGGTAATAAATATTCCGATATGGTTAAAAATAAAATCGGAAATGATGCGCCAGTATTGATAATTTCATCAAAAATAGAAATGGAAATCGCGCAAATTGTAGATATTGACGAAAGAAAGATGTTTTTAACGGAACTTGGGTTAAATGAATCTGGTTTGGACCAGGTTATAAAAACTGGTTATGAAACGTTGGGTTTACAAACGTTCTATACTGTTGGACCAAAGGAAGCACACGCATGGACAATAACACGTGGTATGACCGCACCGCAGGCCGCGGGCAAGATTCATACAGATTTCGAGCGTGGTTTTATACGTGCGGAAATAATATCACCATCTGATTGGTTGGAATTGGGCGGTGAATTGGCGGTCAAAGAAGCCGGCAAAATGCGTACAGTTGGCCGCGATTATGTAATGGCCGACGGGGATATCTGTCATTTCTTGTTTAATAATTAGTTTGGTTTAAATGTTCGGTTTTTTTGTCATTGCGAACAAAGTGAAGCGATCCAGTACATTTGTCGTTCCCGCGCATATTTCGTTTTATTGTCATCCACGCGAAGGCGGGGATCCACTGCCCCACAGGGTCAACTTGAAATAATAATTGGTTATTGTTAAAATTTTCAGTATGAAGAAACACGGTTATATTTATATTATGGCAAGCGCCCCAATGGGAACATTATACATTGGTTCAACATCTGATTTAGTTGGTCGTGTATTTGAGCATAAAAACAAAGTTTATCCGAATTCTTTCACTGCGAAATATAATTGTAATATTTTGGTATATTATGAACAAATTGATGATATGAATAATATGGTTTATCGTGAGAGAGAATTGAAAAAATGGAATCGTAATTGGAAATTACGGTTGATTATTCAGAAAAATCCTGATTGGAAAGATTTATATCCAGATGTTTTAGAAGAATTTGGATATGATAAGAATATGTAAAGTGGTCACTGCGTGGCAATGGATCCCCGCCTTCGCGGGGATGACACAAGAAAGAATACCGCGACAAAAAAAACATAGTATAAGAATAATCAAAGAAGTCGTCATACCCACGCAGGTGGGTATCTAAAGTGAGCAATAACTATTGCGAACGATGCACCGCAGGTAAACATAATTATTGTTACGCAGGAATGACAAGTTTTTTAGTTATACAGATAATGTTCAGCCAAACAAAAAACCGCCCGATTGGGCGGTTGATTTGTTATACAAATCTGTGACTATTAACCACCAGTAGTAGTTGTTGTTGTATTTTTATCACATGTTGCCACAGCACCACTTGTATTAACCGTATAACCAGTGTCGCACGTACACGCATCACTACTCCACTTTGCATTAGTGACACCACTACATGCGGCTTGTGTCTTTGGCAACGATGCCGGTGAACACGCACCATTTACCAATGTTGCCGGACTTGTGCAAGTACATGCACCTGTATTAGTATTCCATGTACCACCGGTCTTTTCACAAGTATCCTTGAACGTTGTGGCAATCGCCGCATCTAACCACTTATAGATTGGATCTAAGTCTTCAGTAGAGACATCTTTGTCGGTAAGACCCAATGTGACCGAACGGCAAGTATTGATAACCGGCAAGCATGCCTTGATCGCCATATTTGATGGATTTGACGATGCAGACGACGCAGTTCCAGATGATGTATAGAACGAATAGTTATTCTGGCTTAAGCATGATGTCACGTCAGAAATACAACTTTGTGCATACTTTGACAGAACGCTATCCTGAGTCAGTTTGATTTGACGGAAAGCACGTTCCATCCAGCCAGCAATCACAGCACTGCCTTCTGGTTTATATTTACCTTTATCATATGTGTAGTCTTGGCATTTGTTCAACACCGATATACACATACCATAGTTACGACCAGTTACATCATCGTGATATCCCATCTTGTTCTGTAAATATACAGACATTTCAGATGATGTTGCGCCGTTTTCCGCACTATCCAATGACAATGTTTCGTTTATATATTCTTGAATTGTATATGGGTCAGACATATCTTTTGTCGTCCAAATATTACCGGTAGTACCATGATTCCAAGTCATATACAAACCTTTCTGAGCAAGAGGTTGTTTTGTTGTTGTATTATTTTCGGTTTTTTCAAACATACCACCAGACATACCAGGCATTGAACCGACAACAACTTCGCCTTCTACGATATATTTACCCGTTGGGTCCAAACAGTCTTCGTAATCGGTACCGCAAACATAGTCGTCTTGCATACATGAATCAAGCGCACTGATACAACCACGCAGGTCATATTGATTCTTTTGTTGTGCAACCATCAAACGTGCCTTTTGTAAAACGGTTTTTGCATTACGTACGGTTGCAACCATTTGATCGTTTGCATCGGTCAATGCACGTTCGTACAAGATACACTGTTTATCAATTTCCATATCATAGTAATTGACGATAACACCAATTTCCACACCTTGGGATGCGCAACTGTTCAACACAGCCGCCTTGCAACGTGCCGCAGCACTTTTATACAACGCTTCACCACGTTGATTTGTAATTGCCGATGTGTTGTTGTTTGTTGTTGTTGTGAACAATGATGTGATATCAAAACCAGTACTGTCGATATTGAAACTTAACAAATTCGACAAATCCAAACTGATACCGGCGGTATCACCAATTGAACTGGCGGAACCACTTTTAACACCAACAATCATATTTTTAATACGATCAAGGTCATTTTTAAGTTTCGTGCTGTCCGAATTGTTTTGCATTGCCAATTCAGCTTCAGTCTGGGTGAACAATGTAACAATTTCTTCACTTGTCAAACCGATGTATTGAATCTTTTGTGCAACATCTTGTAATTCTTCGGTTGCGGTTTTCAATGCTTCTTCGGTTTTTTCATAATTACGGACATTCTTGCTGCATGTGCAACGACCCTGGTTATCATCCAAGACGTTACAGAAGTTATCCATACATGCCATATATTGTGCCTTGCAGTGATCGGACAATTCCGCAACAGATTCCATTGTGGAAATTGTTTCTTCGACCGTTGGCTTGCTTATGGTCGTAGTTGATGATGAAACACTGATCGATGGGGCACGTGCAACACCCGGTACGCGTGAACCGATACGGGTGGAAGAACCACTTTCCGTTACGGCAACCGTTTGTGTTCCAACACGTGCAACAACACCCGGGGTTTGTGTAGCCGTACGGGCGGTTGTAGCACGACGTGCAACATTTGCCGTCGCAGTACGTGCACCACGTGAAGTTGCAACAGTTCCAGACGCACGTGAAGCGCCAATCGCAGTTGCCCCCGATGGTAAAACACGTGATGTGCCACGCGAAGACACGTCAGTTTCGGCGTGAACCGGTGCCACCAAAAATAGCGCAATAACAAGCGTGAAAAGCGATTTCATCGACATTCTCCTTTCAATTGTTATTCATTATACCATAAAAATCGCAACTTGTACAAGAAAAAAATTAAAATAAAAAAACAAAAAATAAAAAATGAGTGGCGTGTACATATTTTTTGTCATTGCGAGTGCAACGTGGCGATCCAGTAATAATAAAGCACGCGCCAACGGCACGACATATTCACTGGATCGCTTCACGTTGTTCGCAATGATAAATCAGAAGTATTTTTATTCGGCGTTTAATAGTAATTCAAGTTTGTTATTTGCCGTCGCAATATCGGTATTTATTTTGTCAACCAACGCGCCCGCCCCAACGTCGCCAGCCAGCATAGATTGCACCGCCGCTTTTTTGTCATTATTTAATTTTTGTATATAACGCTGTAGTTTAAGTGACACGATATATCGTTCAGCCGCTGCCGTATCAAATTTCAATTCGCCGCCCGCGTCCGTATCAAAATCAATGTTCAATGATGATAAAAAGTCACCATATTTTTCAACAACGTCTGGGAAGTGTGCAACAATATATATAAGGGTGTTTTTTGTTATATCGTCAACCGCTGGTAAATCGACCGCCGGTGTTGTATCGGTGTTCTTTTTCCATTTGTGCCATTGATTGAATTTGCGAGAGTCATATTCGTTTTCGATTTCACGCCGGAATTCAATGTCGATGATTTTTTCAATTTGGGATTTAAGGAACTTTTCCGCCTGGGTCCGCCCGCCCGGTGTAGATATTAAATAACTTTTATTAGTTGTATCCCATAAAAAGTCGATTATTGATGTGGCACTGTCGATAATTTTGCGCATGGCAATCGCCCCACCCGTCTTTAATACTTCGTCGGGGTCTTTGCCACCCGTCACAAACGCAAATCGAACGTCCGAGTTATCGCGCAAAAACGGTAAAACTATATTACAGGCACGCACCGCAGCTTTTTGCCCGGCGGCATCGCCGTCAAAACAAAAAGTGATATTACGATTTGCTTTACATAAAATCGCAATGTGGTCTTCGGTCAGTGCTGTACCAAGTGGCGCGACGGTTTCACCAAAACCATGACATTGCATTTGGATTGCGTCTATTTGCCCCTCAACCACAATGGAACGATTGGCACGGTGGATAGCCTCACGCGCGAAGTTAAAGCCGAATATGGTTTGCCGCTTGTGAAACATTTCGGTATCAGTCGTGTTGATATATTTGGGTTCAGACCCATCCAGCGACCGCCCAGAAAAAGCAACAATTTGCCCATGCGCGTTAAAAATCGGAAACATCAATTTATCACGAAAGAAATCGTACGGCCCATATTCGCCACGACGAACAAGTCCAGTTGCAATCAAGGCCTCAGGTTTTACGTTCGTGAATGTGCCAGATATCAAATTATTCTTTGGCGCATAGCCGAGTCTGTACTTTTTAATCATTTCATCGGTAAAACCACGACCACGAATATATTCCAGCGCGTGCGCGCCCGCGGGCTCAAATAATTTTTTTTGGAAAGCGGTCGCTGCATCATCGGTGATTTTTACATAAGATTCTTCGCGTGCGACAGTTGCCGCGTCTTTGGGCTTGTATTCTGGAACCTTTATCCCCGCCATATCAGCCAATTCACGAATTGCTGTTTTGAAATCGACATTTTCAGATTTCATTGTGAATGAAATAATATCGCCATGTTCACCACAACCAAAACAATGGTAAAAACCCTTATCCTCGGTCACTGAAAAAGATGGCGTTTTTTCGTTGTGAAACGGGCAGCAGCCCCAAAAGTTTTGGCCTTTTTTCGTAAGTGGCACGCGGCGCGATATAACATCAACAATCGATAAACGTTGCCGCAATTCGTCTGTGAAATTGTTATTATATGTCTTTGCCATTTACTTATTTTCTGTGCCGAACAAATTTACGCGAACTTGGTTTTTTGTTGTTTATCAAGTCAATCGCGGTTTCCAGGTCTGGTTTATCGTTGACCGAAACATTTACACGGTTTGATGATATGTATGCACCATAGCGACCCGTTGGGTAATAATATATTTCCGCATTTGTTACGGGGTTTTTACCCAATTTTTCGGGTTCGGCTTTTTTGGTGTCGGTCGACAATAATTCGCGTGCTATTTCCAGTGTCATTGTGTCTGCCGTATATTTTTTCGCCGGCACATTTTTTACACCGTTTGTGACGTATGGACCAAACTTTCCAACGCGGAATGAAATACCGTCGCCCAAATCAACATTAGTAAATTGTGGTTTTTTAACTTCTGCTTCGTCGCTATGTGTTGTGTTTTCAGTCGTGCCAAGTTTTTTAGTGTAATTACATTTTGGGTAATTTTCACAACCGATGAACGCGCCAAACTTTGACAATTTAATTCCCAGTTTGCCACCACACAATGGACATTTATCATTACCGTCATTGAACAGGTGTTCATGCATAAAGTGGTTTATTTGGTCAATGATTTCGGTTGTTGTAATATCGCGCGCACCATCAATCATTGTTTTAGTCGGATTCCAGAAAGCAGTAAGTGCGTCCAGTTTGTCTGTTTTCCCGTTGGAAACGTCGTCCAAAGTGTCTTCGGTCTTTGCGGTAAAGTTCACATCAACCAATTCATTAAAATACTTATCCAAATAAGATGCAATTACCCAGCCACCCGGTGTTGCATGAAAACGGTGTTGTTTATCCTGTTCAACATAGTCGCGGTCAACAATAGTTGACATAATTGTCGCATACGTTGATGGACGCCCAATACCCAATTCTTCCAGTTTTTTAACCAGGGACGCTTCGGTATATCTTGCCGGGGGTTGAGTAAAGTGCTGTTCGTGAAGAAGTTCCGATATCGTGATTTCGTCGCCAATATTCATTTGGGGTAATTTTGTTTCGCCATCAGATTCTTCGTCATCGGTATCTTCGATATAAACGCGCATAAAGCCGTCAAATGTACGTGTTGTGCCAACCGCATGGAAAACCGCCACTTTGTTATCTGTTTCAATATCGGTCGTAACAGAATCAAATTCAGCCATTGTCATTTGGCATGCAATTGTACGTTTCCAAATCAAATCGTATAATTTTGCTTCGTCCCCCGAGAGTGTCGGCGTATCATTATCAAAATGTGTTGGACGAATAGCTTCGTGTGCCTCTTGGGCGTTTTTAGATTTTGTAACGTAAACATTTGGTGACTTTGGAACAAACTTTTCACCGTATGTATTATTTATATATGTACGAATATCGTTCACAGCGTCCGCCGACAAATTCGTTGCGTCTGTACGCATATATGTAATTAAACCAGCTTCATACAATTTTTGTGCCGCCGCCATTGTGCGTTTTGATGAAAAATATAATTTACGGGCGGCTTCCTGTTGAAGTGTACTTGTTGTAAATGGTGCCGCACTGTGTCTGGTTGTTTTCTTGCGTTCAATATTTATAACGTGTGCCGATATAATCGGTGTGCCGATTTTTGATACAATATCATCAACCATTGTTTTGTTTTCAATGGTCATTTTTTCAACCTTGTTACCATTGAATTTGGTAAGAGCAGACTTAAATTTCCCACCATTTGCACCACATACCGCGTCCACCGACCAATATTCAACCGGATGAAAAGCGTCGATTTCGCGTTCGCGGTCAACAACAAGTTTTACCGCAACGCTTTGTACACGACCCGCTGATTTACCCAGATTGCGTCGCCAAAGTAATGGTGAAATACCAAATCCAATTAAATAGTCCAACGCACGACGTACCAAATATGCATCAACAAGGTTTGTGTCAATTTCACGCGGGTTTTCAATCGCGGCTTGAACAGCTTTTTTGGTAATTTCATGGAAAGCAACACGATAAACGCGCTTATTCGCCAATAATTTTTTAGATGTCAAAATATCCATAATGTGCCAAGCAATCGCCTCTCCTTCACGGTCAGGATCGGAGGCAAGATATACTGCATCGGCTTTTTTCAGTTCATCGGTAATAAGTTTCAACTGTTTTTCTTTGCCTGGCATAATTTGCCAACGCATCTTGAAATTGTGTTCGGTATCAACACTGCCGTTTTCGGGCACTAGATCACGCACATGACCAACCGACGCAATAACGCGCCAACCACTGCCCAGGTATTTTTCAATCGTTTTTGCTTTTGATGGAGATTCAACAATCATTAAATTCATATTTCAACTTCCTTTGGCAGACAATTGTTGGTCTTTATGAATATGTGCGTTCTGGGCAAGTCCGAATCCAAACATAATGGAGAGCAAACTGCTACCACCGAACGACATTAACGGTAATGGTACTCCCACAGTTGGCATCAGTCCCAAAACCATGGCAATATTTATAAAGTAATAAATAAAAAAGTTCAACATAAAACCGAAACACATTAATTGACCAAATCTATTTCGGCACGTTTTCGCGCACCAGAACAAGATGATAATTATCCAACTGTACAGAATTAGCAGTGTTAATGCCCCGATAAATCCAAACTCTTCACCCAGCATAGTGAAAATAAAGTCGGTTTGTTTTTCTGGTAAAAATGATTGTTGTGATTGTGAACCCTGCATATAACCCTTACCTGTAAAGCCACCACTACCAAAAGCGATTTTCGCCTGGGTTATTTGGTACCCTACACCACGCGCATCATAATCGGGGTTTATAAATGTAATTATTCGGTCACGCTGGTAATCGTGCATACCACCAAACCAAACCGCCGGTGCGGCCAATATGCCCAAAACAAGCGCAATAGCAAACCATTTTTTTGGGGCACCAACAATATAAAATACCCCGACGGTAATAAGTGCTAATGACAATGCGGTTCCTAAATCGGGCTGGGCCACAATTAAACCGAACGGAACAAGTAATAAAAACATTGGCATAACATAGTTTTTAATTTGTGTCAGTTCGGTTGAATTCATCCACGCAAAGTATCGCGCCAATGCCATAACAAGTGCAATTTTAATAAACTCGGACGGCTGTATGTGTATAAATCCAAGGCTTAGCCAACGTTGTGCCCCCATACCCTTGTGTCCGACAAATGTGACAAGAATAATCATAACAAGTGCAACGGCGTATATAACATAGGCAGATTTTATCCAAGGTTTAATGTTTGATAATGAAACAAAGAAAAAGACACCCAGCCCCAAAAGAATTTTCATCAGTTGCGAAAAAGCAAATGGTTGCCATGAACCGTGTCCTGCGGAATACAGCACAACGATGGACATTGCCAACACAATGCATACCGGTGCAAACAATGCCCACGAAAAACGCGACATCTTTTCAGACATTCGCATCATATTGGCATTAGAAACACGTGTTTGTGCATGTTGCATTTTATGCCCCCATCTTTAACAGTTCGCGCATAACCGCCGCCGCAGTACGCGCCGCCGGACCAGACCCACCCGAATGTTCGGTAATAACACTTACTACATATCGCGGATTTTTTGTTGGTGCATATCCTACAAAAAGTCCATGGTTGCGCATACTCCATTTTAACTGTTCGTTGGTTAAAACGCCGGTTTTGCGTTCTGCCTTGGAAATTGTACGTACTTGGGATGTTCCTGTTTTTCCGCCCATACGCATACCTTTGACATTTATTGCACTGCCAGATGCAGTACCACCGGGTTTTAACACCTCTTCTAAACCTGTCAAAACAGATTTTATATTTTGCTCCCGTAAATTCAGACTCGGGAAGTCGGGCGTGTTTTCCGACCATATAAGGCGCGGTTTTACCACGCGGTTTGTCGTGACACGTGCCAACATTGTCGCCAGTTGTAGACAGTTTGTTAAAATAAATCCCTGACCAATACCGGAAATAACCGTGTCGCCATTTACCCATGTTGCACCAACGTTGCGTTCCTTCCATCGTTTGTCTGGGATAACACCGGCCATTTCACGCGCTATAATATCGCCCATATATTTTTCTGTAAAGCCCAGTTTCACCGCCATACGTTTAATTGCGTCGATACCGATTTTCAGTGCCAGTTGATAAAAATATATGTCGCACGAATGTTTAAGCGCGTGTGCCAAATCAACCCATCCATGCCCCTTTTGTTCCCAACAATGATACCGGCGATCACCATAGTCCCAATGTCCCGGACAAAATACAGACTTTTTCGGTGTTATTGCGCCCGATTCCAATGCCGCCAGTGCAACAACAATCTTAAATGTTGAACCGGGGGGATATAAACCTTCGACCACCTTGTTCATAAAAGGCTTTGCGATATCATCACGTAAAGATGCTATATAATCATCACCATCATCCGATGTGAAAAGATTTGGATCAAAACTTGGAGTTGAAACCATTGCTAAAATATCGCCAGTTTGGACATCCATTGCAACCCCACATCCCGAACGATGTTTATTTAATTCGGTATACAATTTGCGTTGGACATTCATATTTATCGTCGTTTTTACGTCAATACCCGGAATTGCATCAATAAATTGTGTTTTGTCTTCGCCAGTGACACGCCCAAGCGCATTTGTTATCATAACGGTTTGACCGGGAATGCCAGCCAAATCATTGTTATACCTTTTTTCAAGACCTGAAATACCCGTTGTATAAAACGGTGCGGCGGCGATTGGTTTTGCTGGTTCGCCAACATATCCAAAAAATTGTGATCCCGCCGCCCCCAGTTCATATATGCGTGAATACCCATTTGCAACACGTAGTCCCGGCAAATTTTTCGCCTGAATTTTTGCAAGACGATTCCAATCGGTTGTTTGTGTTACCAACACTGGTTGAAACGCAGATTGTTTTGCAATTTTTTCCCTGATACGTTTGATTCTTTTTTCGCGCAAGTGTAATTCGGCTGCGACAACATCAACCAATTCATCAACATTTTCAGATTCTTCGGGAACTATGTATATGCGGTAAATTGCTACATCGCGCGATATCGGTGAATTATCATTTGCTAAAATTCTTCCGCGTTGTGGCATATTCATTTGAATACGAAAAGAATTGTTTTCGCTTTTTTTCAAGAAGTCGCGATAGTTGAAAACCTGCATCTGCAACATACGCAAAACAAGCAATGATGTTAAAATTGCACCGCCCGTTAAAAACAAGGCACTGCGACGATCAAAAGTGTATGCGACTTCTTTATCTATCATTATGTACCCTGTGTATCAGATTGGTTATTGGTATATATAATATTGTTGTCCATATAAACATCCAAATGGCGCGACCAAAAGTTGTCCAATTCAAGTGTGCCAGTATAAACCCAGCCAAGCCAAAACCAATATATATCATAAACATATCAATCGAATTGAAATCGCGATGCTGGAAATCTATAAAACTTTGGAATCCGTTCAATGCATAGCACAGACAATACATTGCGGTCCAATAACACAGTGCACCCAAATTGTAATCAAGCAAGAAACAAAACAGCAAACCAAACGGCATAAACCATGAAATCGGTCGTATAAACGTACAGTAAAATATTGGTATAATGGCAAGAAATCCACTCGGATTCCAAAAAGGAATATTTAACCGCCACAAAAATATTACCGATAAAAACGGAAAAGCGGCACGTAGAAAATGTATAATATTTTGTTTCATCTGTATTCCGAAGTCGTATCAAATTTCAACACAATGACACGCGACAGACGTGATGGTTGTAAAACATCAACATCTGTTTCGTTCTTCATTTTCCCAACAAAAATACCCGATGGTAAAACGCCACTGATACCACTTGTCACCAATGTTAAATCTTTTGCGGGCTTAAATTGTGGGTCGCTGAACAATCCGACCGTTGGTGTGCGTGATGCGTTTCCAGTTAAAAATCCGTAAACCTCATATCCCGCAATATGAACCGCAATATTTGTTTCAGAATCGGTAATGGCGCGCACGCGTGCAAAGTTTTCGCCAGCGTCAATAATGACACCAGCAAATTGATTTGATGGTGAAACGACAACCATCCCAGAATCAACCCCATCAGATTTGCCACGATTTATAATAAATGTATTATGATGCAATGTGTGGTTGTCGTGAATAACATCGGCAATGATTGTTCGGTGTGGAATCTGTCGTGCCATACCGATTTGTCGCAAAAGAGACTCGTTTTCAGCAATTGCAACATCACACGCATTTGCACGGGTCATGGCTTCGTCCAAGCGGACGCGCAATTCGGCATTTTCAGAACGCAAAATGGATAATTCGTGAATATCGGCAATTGTGTTGCCAACAACACGCACCGGCCATGTGATAATATCGCCAACAACATTTGCAACCGGTAAAACAATGTGGGCCAGCCCATTCATAAGGCGATAGTCGGGTTTGGCAATCATAATATAGATAAACAAAATCGGAAGTACAGCCGCCGCAATCGCAGACTTTATAAGGGTCAGCATTTTGGAAGATGTCGATTTTTCTATCATTGTTTTTTCAGTTTATACACTAAAAATCGAACATTCAATAAAAACTTGATTTTTTGTTTTATTATGCCAAAATACAAGCCGTTGAATGTCCAAAGTGGCAATTGGCTGCCACCAGGATTGTTAAAAAAAAGAGGTTAAAATGCCAAAATTAAAAACAAAGTCGTACTTGAAAAAGCGCGCATCTATGACTGCGACGGGAAAAATTCGCGTTGCCAGAAATGCTCACAAAAAATTGCTGCGTAATAAATCCAAACGCGCGAACAACGCGGGTTCGAAAGCACAGTATTTGAACGAAAACATGGTCGGTCAGGCAAAAATCTTGGCCCCGTATGGTTTGAAATAAGTAAAGGGGGCAAGTTATGGCAAGAGTAAAACGCGGAACAACCGTTAAACAAAAACACAATAAAATCTTGGCACGTGCCAAAGGTTATCTGGGGCGTCACAGCACAACATATCGTGCCGCCCGTGAAAAAACCGAAAAAGCGGGTCAATACGCATATCGCGATCGTCGCGTTAAAAAACGTGAATTTCGTGGTTTGTGGATTGTTCGTATCAATGCCGCGGTACGTTCACAAGGACTTACATACAGCCAGTTTATGAATGGTTTGAAAAAGGCGGGTGTTGCCCTGGACCGCAAGGTTTTGGCACAAATGGCCTATGATTCAGACGAAAACTTCATCAAATTGGTTGATACAGCAAAACGATTTAGCGCAGGGGATAATAAATAAACCCTTGGCGGACGTATTTTGTTTTGTAATAATAAGACCGTCCAAGGACGGTCTTGTTTTTTTTTATAAAGGTGTAAATGATGCAGGAAAAGATAAAAAATATTAAAACTTTGGAAGAACTCCAGGCATTGTATACCGCGACTTTCGGCAAAAACGGTACAATGACTGCGCGTCTGAAACAAATGAGAGATTTAAGTAATGATGAACGCGCGGCGTTAAATATTGAAAATACTGAACTGCGCGAATTGTTCCGTGTACGCCAAAGTGAAATTGAAAATGCGGTTATGATGGCGGCGTTAAAGGGCGAAAAGTTAGACCCATCGCTTAATCCAATGCCGGAAAATCGTGGGACATTGCATCCGCTGACAATGGCACTTTATGAATTATCAACTATTTTGGAATCTTTTGGCTTTACCGTTTGGACCGGACCAGAGGTTGAAGACGATTGGCATAATTTTACTGCATTGAATACACCAAAATATCACCCAGCACGTGATATGCAAGATTCGTTCTTTTTACAAAATGGCAATGTGTTGCGTACGCAAACATCGGCAATACAAATTCGCGCAATGGAAAAAGTGGGCGCACCGATTAAGGTTTTTGCCATTGGCGCAACATATCGCAAGGAATTGGACGCGACACATTCTTGTATGTTCGGTCAAATGGAGGGTTTGTGTGTTGATAAAAATATCACAATGTCCGATTTGATTGGAACGTTGCGTGCGATGCTTTCGCGGTTCTTTAATCGTGAAATTGAAATTCGTATTCGTCCGTCATACTTTCCGTTCACCGAACCGTCCATTGAATTTGATATGAAATGGGATAATGGTAAATGGCTTGAAATTGGTGGTGCCGGTATGGTCCACCCAAATGTGTTGAAAAATTGCAATATAAACCCAGATGAATACCAGGGCTTTGCCTTTGGTTTTGGTTGGGACAGAATGGCGATGTTGAAATATGGTTTGGACGACATTCGTGCGTTTTATGATGGCGATGTTCGTTGGTTGAAAAACAGTGGTTTTTAATACGGGGGTGGAAAAATGAAATGGACTTATGATTGGTTGAAAGAATACCTGGATACAAAATTGTCTGCCGATGAGATTGGCGACCTGCTTACCCGTATTGGACTGGAAGTTGATGCGGTATCAAAACCAATATCGCCAATTGCGGCAAAAATTGTTGAATGCAAGCCGCATGAAAACAGCGACCATTTGCACGTATTAAAGGTGGACGATGGTTCGGGCAAATTACGTCAGGTCGTATGTGGCGCACCAAACGCGCGTGTGGGGCTGGTTTCGGCTTTGGCCGTGCCCGGCTGTGTAATTGAAGGACATGTAATAGAATCTGGAAAATTACGTGGCGTGTTGTCGGACGGAATGATGTGCAGTGCGCGCGAACTGGGGTTAAGCGACGACCACAGTGGTATTATTGAATTAGACCCAAAGACAAAAATTGGTTCGCCGGTATTGGATGTTAAAACTGTATTTGATGCGGGTATTACACCAAACCGTCCAGACTATTTGTCGGTGCGTGGAATTGCGCTGGATTTATCGGCGGCGGGCGCGGGAAAATATACCGCCCACGAAATTCCAGAATTGAAACCGGTAAAATCAAAACGCGCGGTACATGTTGAAACAGATTTGTGTCGCGTATATCGTTTTGCAGAAATTCACGATATTAAAATGGCGAAAAGTAATGATGTAATTGCATCACGCCTTGCCGCCATTGGCATAAACCCAAAGATCGCACCAATAGACGCAACAAACTATGTCTGTTATGATTTGGCGCAACCAATGCATTGTTTTGATGCCGATGAAATAAACGGCGACATAATTGTACGTTTGGCAAAATCTGGCGAAAAATTTACCGACCTGTTCGGTACCGAACACGAATTGAAAAACACCGATATTGTTATCGCAGATAGCACTGGTATTTTAGCATTGGCGGGTGTTGTTGGTGGCGCACGTGGGTGTACAAACGACAATACCAAAAACATTATTTTGGAATCGGCATATTTTGATCCGGTTGCGGTGCGCAAAACATCAAAACGTTTGGGGTTGTCCACAGACTCTTCATATCGTTATGAACGCGGAATTGACCCAACAATAACAGGACGCGCGTTGTATATGGCGGTGGATATAATAATGAAAACTTGTGGTGGAAAAATTGTTGGTACAGGTATTGGCGGTAAAAACGATTACAAGCCACGCCATATAAAATATTCGCCGTCTTTGTTGATGAAAAAGACCGGCATAGATATAGATGAAAAAACACAGGTTAAAATATTGACTGCGTTGGGCTATGAAATAGACGACAGCAAAAAGACCTGGGTCGTATCGCCACGTGCCGCACGTGTTGATGTTGAAATTCCAGAAACAGTAATTGCTGATTTAATTCGTATTTATGGATATGAAAAAATCGCGCAATCTGACAAAACCGATTTCAATGGTGCACCAATGCCATCTGAAAATTTTGAGTTGAAAACAAAACGCTTGTTGGCATCGCGTGGGTTAAATGAATCAAAGTCATTTGGTTTTGGTAATTCGGCGGTGGAAAGTTTGTTGTCTGACAAGCCAATTATACGCGTTGCAAATCCAATCGTGAATGACTTGGACACAATCCGTAATAATTTGTTGGGCAATTTGCTTATTGCGACTGCGAATAATGAAAAACGCGGATATGGCGATTTAAGTGTTTTTGAATGTGGAACGGTATTTGACGGTGATGAACCAGGCGAACAACACACACAAATTGCTGTTGTGCGTACGGGCAGCATTTCGCCAAAGCATTGGACGGGGCGCAATCGTAATGTTGATATTTATGATGTAAAGGCGGATTTAATCGCACTTATGTGTGGGCAAAAATTCACAGTGGAATCAGACAACGCACCAAAATGGGCGCATCCGTTCCAATATGGCAGAATTGTCCAGGGTAAAAAAACAATTGCTGAATTCGGTAGTCTGCATCCAGCGGTTGCAAAAAAACTGCATATAAAAACACCGGTTGTTGTGGCGATTGTTGATAATATTGATAATTTGCCGCGGGCGTGGAAATTGAAACACGAAGCGTTAAGTGATTTTCAACCGATAACGCGCGACTTTGCATTTGTGGTTGATTCCGACACAATGGCGGAAAGTTTAACGGGGGTTGCAATATCTTCGGACAAACGAATTACGGACGCGATTGTGTTTGACGCGTTTGATATGGGGGACGGCAAAAAGTCAATTGCATTTACAATTACAATTCAACCAACCGAAAATATGGGCGATGCCGACCTGTTGAAATTACAGGAAAGCGTCATCGCAAATGTTGAAAAAAAGTGCAATGCGAAACTGCGTGATAAATAACAATAAAAAATGCCGGCATTTGCCGGTGTTTTTTTATATCTTTTTGTCGGGACAATCGCACCATTTGGCGACTGGGCAATCGGTGCATTTTGGGGCGATTGCGCGACAGGTATAACGACCATGTAAAACCATTACGTGATTTACGATATCGTGATATTTTTTCGGAACGATTTTTAATAATTTTGCCTCAACTTTTTCAGGTGTGTTTTCCGCCGCCCCAACCCAACCATAACGGTGCGCATTACGAAAGACGTGTGTATCCACGCCGATATTTGGTGCGCCCCACAGCACGTTCATAATAACGTTTGCGGTCTTTTGTCCAATGCCGGACAGTTTCATAAGTTCATCGCGATTGTGATAACGTTGCGGAAATTTCCAATCGGCATTATCACACAACCCCGACAATTCTTGCGACAGCAAGAATATATTTTTCGCCTTGTTATTGAAAAATGAAATTTGTGAAATGTATTTTTTAATACCGTCCACACCAATTGCCGCCATCTTTTCGGGTGTTGGCGCGACTGCAAATAAACTTGGCGTCACCTCATTCACTTTTTTATCGGTTGCCTGGGCGGACAAAATCACCGCCACCGCAAATGTAAATTCGTTCGTAGAATAAAGTTCCGAACGAATTTCCATATTTATCGTTTTTGGTACGATACTAAAATATTTTTGCGGTGTTATCATTATGCCTTTTCAATTTTGATAGACAAATTGTACCCCTCAATTTCGGTGGTGTGTTCACCATCGCCCGTTTCCATTTCACGAATAAGCGCGTCCGACATAATGCGTTTCTTGTGATTTTCAATCGCGATACTAAGCGCGGGATCTGCACTGTACGTCATTTTGATTCGGTCGGAAACATCAAGCCCGATTGCCTTACGTGTGTCTTGGATAAAGCGTAATACATCGTTTGCTAAACCCTCGGCCACCAATTCAGCATCAACTTCGGTGTTCAATACAACAACCGCAGTGTTGTCTGGTAATGCCGCACCCGCAACACCATCGCGCAGGGTTAAACGATTCTCAAATTCATCGGCGTTTAATGTGTATTCGCCAACAACCAATTTGTCGTCCGCGACGGTATAGTTGCCGTTTTTAACCGCCGGTATGATTTCGCGTAATGCACCACCCAAACGCGCACCAATCTTTGGCGTGACAAGGTATATAAAACTGTCTGCAAAATCAGTTGTGGTGGACGCGAATTTAACATTTTTCACGTTTAATTCATCGGCGATAATATCGGTGTATTCCGATAAATCAGCGCCCGCCACCGTCATATCACGCAGTGGTAAACGATTGCGCAATTTATATTGTTCACGTAATTGTTTGCCGACAGACACGACCATTTGTACGCGGCGCATATCGGCAACAATTTTTGTGTCCGCATCTTTCGCGGTTGGGAAATCTGTTAAATGAACAGATTCCGCCCCCGTCAGATTTTTATAGATGTATTCAGATATAAACGGCGCAAATGGTGCCAAACACTGACACAATGTCGTCAGCACGACATACAATGTGTTAAACGCACTTTGGTCTTCGTCCCAGAAACGCGCACGCGAACGGCGAATGTACCAATTATTCAGTACGTCCAAGAATCGCACAAATTCTTTGATTGCGATATCTGGTTTGTATGCGTCCAGTGAATCACCAACCGTCTTTATCAACACATTTAATTCAGACAAAATGTATTTATCCAACACATTGTCCGAAGACGCATCATCGGTTGCGGTGATGTTGCCCGCGTTCGCATACAGTGTAAAGAAGTGATATGCATTCCACAGCGGTGTCAAAATTGTTTTGTTTGTTTCGGCAAAAACTTGACCGTTTTTATCAACTGGCACGGGTTCTGCTTTCATAAACGTGCTGCCCTGAATAAACAAACGGATTGCGTCCGAGCCGAATATTTCCAGTTGTTCTGCGGGGTCAACAAAGTTGCGTAATGATTTAGAAAACTTACGTTTGTTTTCATCAACAATCATACCATTTGCAGACACAACGCGGAACGCCGGTTTATCAAACAATGCCACCGACATTACCATCAACGCATAGAACCAACCACGTGTTTGGTCTTGCCCCTCGATAATATAATCGGCGGGGAAAGTCGCATCAAACTTATCTTTATTCTCAAATGGATAATGCAGCGATGCAAATGGCATAGAGCCCGATTCCACCCAGCAATCCAAAACGTCCGAAATACGTTTCCATCCATCTTTTTCAAGTTTATCAAGTGTTGGGCGATGTAAATCGTCGATTTTCACACCAAAGAAATCTTCCATTTCTGCGATTGAACCGAATATCTTGTATTCGCCGTCCCGCTCCCAAATTGGTAATGGAACACCCCAGAAACGATTACGCGAAATACCCCATGGACGTGCATTTTCAATCCATGACATAAAGCGATTGCCGGCACTTGTCCATGTTGTTTCGTTCTTGGTTATTTCAACCAAACGATCGCGAACCTTTGGCACATCAATATACCACGCATCTGTCGCACGATAGATAAGTTTTTCGTGGCTGCGTGGACCATATGGATAACTGTGTTTATGTTGTGCCTTTTGGACAAGGCGACCATTGGCGCGCAACCAATCTATGATTTTTGGATTTGCGTCAAATATATTCATACCCGCCCAATCGGTAACGGTTGAATCAAAGTTGCCATAGTCGTCAACGTTCAAAATAACTGGGAACGCGGCATCGGTATTACGTGCGGCGATATAGTCGTCTTCACCAAATGCGGGTGCGATATGTACAATGCCGGTACCATCACTGTCGGACACATATTCAGCGCCGATAACGGTGTGGAGTGTGCCGAATTCCGCGTGCATAGATTTATAATAATCAAACAATGGTTCGTAATGCACACCGATTAAATCGGAACCCATCACCGTACCCAAGTTTTCAGATTCTGCAAAAATCTTTTCGTATGCAGACAAACGTGATTCCGCCAAGATATACACGTGGCCGTCATTATGCTTCATACGAACATATTTCATATTTGGGTTCACCGCCAATGCAGAGTTCGCCGGCAATGTCCATGGTGTTGTTGTCCATGCGATAACGCGGTCGCCATTTTCAAGTTCAAACCAAACCGTCACAGTATCATCAACAACGTCTTGATATTCGCTGGACGCTTCTGAATTAGATAAAACCGTTCCTAATTTCCAATCGTATGGATTGACCTTGAAATCTTTATAGAGCAAACCCTTGTCATACAACTGCTTTAATGCCCAGATTACAGATTCCATATAATTTTTATCCATGGTGCGATAACCGTATTTATCCCCACCGTCAACCCAACGACCAATGCGTTCAATGTATTGCAACCATTCGTTTGTATATGTCATAACGTCTGTGCGGCACATATCACAAAATGCGGCAATACCAGATTCCGCAACAATATCTTTGGCGGACTTGCCCTGCTTTTTTTCAACGCTGTTTTCTGCGGGCAGACCATGGCAATCCCACCCCAGTTCACGCATCACGTGATAACCGCGCATTGTTTTATAACGCGAAACCATATCTTTAATAGACGACACGCCCAAATGGCCCCAGTGTGGCAAACCGTTTCCAAACGGCGGACCGTCATAGAACGAAAACGGATGTCCCAATTTTGTACGATTTAACGATTTATGAAATGTATCGTCATCGCGCCAGAATTGAATTATTTGATGTTCCAGTTCTGGAAAGTTTGCACGTGCTTCTGTCTTTGGATATGCCATGTTTTATCCTTTTTATTTATTAAAAACGGGCGCTGTATGCGCCCCAGCCACCGCCAAAGCGCAGCGCCGAGTTTATTTAATAATAATTATCGTTTTTGTGTTCATTTCGTTTCTTTATGTGGTGCCGGTGATAGGACTTGAACCTACGACCCCCTCATTACGAATGAGATGCTCTACCAGCTGAGCTACACCGGCAACGGTTGCTATCATAGACGACAAAACCCCGAATTTCAAGGTATTTATTATCTATTTTTGACTCTATAATACAATCTTAGATTGCTGGTCAAAATCGTTTCCATTTCTTCAATGATTTTTTCCCGCAAATCTTTTGGTGTGTCATACGGCAAGAAATTGCCGGCAATTGCTTGCATTTCTTGTGTAAAGCGTTTCTTGGAATCTTGTATTGTGTTTTTTTTGGTCTTTTTATATGGGTCAATATATGGCTTTCCTGTGGCTTTATTCTCTGCTGCGACATATATTTCGTATACGGTGTTTTTCGGGTAATCTTCGTCCCAGTCCACGCCCGTCATAATAACAAAAGCATCTCTGTCACGTTTGTATTCATACATATTTATATATTCATCACTATTATGAATATTGTAATTTAAACGATAACGTCCAAATGTGTATGACCAACCATCAAAGAATCCGGTAAATCTATCTCGTTCTTCTTTTTTTATGACATCATGTGTAGCCAGTTCGTAATAAATATTTCTTTTAAGACCTTCTGTCAGATTTTCTATCATTCTATTTTCCTTTTACTTACATTTTTCACGAATTTTCTGGGCAAAAATCTGTTTCATTTCGCTGATTGTTTGAGTGTATTTCTGTTTGTCTTTCTGAAAATTATACGGAAATATAGCACTTGCGTTTTGGGTCATTACCTTTTCAAAAGTGTTTGCACACTTTTGGACGGTTGTATCCACAGACATATTTTCATATGGGTTTGTGAATGGTTTGCCGTTCGCTTTGTTTTTAACTGCAACAGACATTTGATAAATGGGGTCATCTTTGGAATTATATGCTGATTTCCATTCGTCTATTACCTTGCCATTTTTACAAACAGATATATGTGTTTCACTTGGAAGAATAGCAAACGGACCAAAAGAATATTGTTTGACTCCAAAAATAGAGTCTATTTGTATTTTCTGGGTTGAGATGTTATACCAGATTTCTTTTATGTCGGCAATGGTCAGTTTCATGGCGGGTTCCTTTTTGGTTTGTTCTCTCCCTCTTTTTCCCCGTTCTTTATTTTTGTTTCGTGTAATGCTTTTTCAGGTTGTTTGTTAAAACCTGTTTCATTTCAGTAATAATTTTAACACGCAAATCTTTTGATATGTCATATGGCAAAAAATCACCGGCATTATCAAGCATTTCTTTTCTGAAACGTTTGTTGGAATCTTTTACTGTTTCGTCTTTGGTCATATTTTTATACGGATCGGTATATTCCTTGCCTTCGGCTTTGTTTTTTGCAGCGACATATATTTTATAGATGTCGTTGTCATAGTTGGAAATATATTTTGGACAATCCCATCTTGCTACCGGCCATAGCCGTTTAAGATTTGCATCATATGCGTCTATTGTTACCCAAGAACCATGATGTGTCACACAGTATTTTCCAAAATTAAAATCCACAGCCAAAACAACATAACCCCAATTTGGTTTAATTTCTTCTCGTGTGACATCGTGTGTAGCCAGTTCGTAATATATATTTCTTTTAAGACTTTCTTTTATCATATTTTGTTCTTTTTCGTCTTATTCTCTCTCTGTATACCCCATTATTTTGTTTTTATATAGTGTTTGTTCAAGTTCCGGGTTAAAACCTGTTTCATTTCAGCGATTGTACGTAATGCCTGGTATTTTGGCATGTCATATGGCAAAAAGTCCGCGGCATTTTCCAACATGTCTTTTTTGAAACGTTTTTGTGAATCTTTTATTGATTCTTTTGCGGGCACTTTATATGGGTTTTTATATTTTTTACCCTCGGCTTTATTCTTGGCTGCTACATATATCTCATATGTGGCGTTTTCAAGGTCGTCATCACTCCATCCGGCATTCTCAATAATAACAAAGTGTTTTCTATTCGGGTTGTATTCATAGATGCATATATAATCCCAATGTTTTTCAATGCGATACTTCCCAAATGTATAACTCATATGACTGAAACCTTTTGTAAATCGATCTAGTTCTTTTTTTTCTACAACATCATGTGTCGCCAATTCGTGATAAATGTTTCTTTTAAGACCTTCTTTCAAATTTTCTTTCATTATGTTTTCCTTGTGAGTTATTCTCTCTAGTTACTCCCACTTTTAATCTTTCTTAACACGACCATAATTCCCGCCGGTGTCATACCCGATATGCGCGACATGTCGGCAATGTTTTCGGGTCGGGTCATGTTCAATTTTTCAATCAGTTCATTGGTCAATCCCGGCATTCCAGAATAATCAAAATCGGTCGGTATTTTCAGGTTCGCGTCCCGCTTGTATGCGGCGATTTCCCGTTCATTGCGCTGGATATAGCCGGCATAGAACTTATCGTTTTCTGTTATTTCTTTTTCGTGCAGTTTATATTTTTTATCAAATTGCTTTTCCGTAATTAAACCGCATTTGACACCCATTTTACCAAGTCGCGTAATCGCGTTGTCGGCGCGCAGGTTCAACCGATATTCTGCGCGTGATGTAAACATACGATATGGTTCGTCCACACCAAGTGTTGTTATGTCGTCAATCAAAACACCAATCATTGAATTGGTTCTGTCCAGTTCCAAATATGTCGCGTCCAATGCGTATGCGGCGGCATTTGCACCCGCAACGATACCCTGGGCCGTGGCTTCCTCGTACCCCGATGTGCCGTTGATTTGTCCCGCAAAGAACAGGTATGGAATGTCTTTACTTTGTAATTTATCATTCAGCGCGCGCGCGTCAATCGCGTCATATTCAATCGCATAGCCATAGCGCGCAATACGTGCGTTTTCCAAACCTGGAATTGTACGAATCCATTTGTCTTGGATGTCGCTACCGAAACTTGTTGAAATTCCATTTGGATAAATTAAATCGCTGTCCAGTCCTTCGGGCTCTAAAAACACATGGTGTGAAGTATGCGATGGAAAACGCATAACCTTGTCTTCCAAACTTGGGCAATAACGTGGACCGATACCTTCAATATCACCATTATACATTGGGGCGCCCGAAATGTTTTCACGAATTATTTTGTGGGTCTGTTCGGTCGTGTGTGTGATATAGCAAACCGCATCGAAATTGTTTTCCGCATTTGGTTCACTGAACCAATCGTGTGGTTGGTCACCCGGCTGTAATTCACAAACCGCAAAGTTTATACTGTCGCGATAAATACGCGCCGGCGTTCCAGTCTTTAATCGCATAAGGCGAAATCCAGCATCGCGCAACACATCGGAAATATGTGTGTCGGGCGATTGATATTCGCCATTGTCCATTATACGACCTGATGGTGTTTTTTCCGCGCCACGTGTGACAAGTCCATGTAAAAAAGTTCCAGTTGTAAAAACAATCGCACCAAATTGATATTCGTTATTTACAGTTCTGTTTTTGATGTCAATGGTTTCCACCGGCGCATACACGATGTCCAGCATTTTATATTCTTGTAATATTTTTATGACTGCATCGTGATAAAGATTGCGATCGATTTGTGCGCGCAGTGCGCGTGTCGCCGCGCCATGTGATGCATTTAATGTACGAAAATGAATACCGGCGGCATCCGCACCACGTGGCATTACCCCACCCAGTGCGTCAATTTCCGCAATCATTTGTGATTTACCGGGACCGCCCATTGATGGATTACAACTCATTGCGCCAATATCACTTTTGCGCATAGTTAAAAGAAGAGTTTTTGCACCACGACGTGCGGACGCCGCGGCGGCTTCAACCCCGGCATGCCCCCCACCAACAATGATTACATCATACTTGGTCATAAATTAAAACCGTCCCATACCACCATTGATGTTGATTGTTTGTCCGTTGATGTATGATGCTTCTTCGGATGCTAAGAAAACACACAAATTCGCAATATCAGTTGGTTCACCAAAGCGACCCGCCGGAATTTGTTTAAGGTATGTTTCTTTTAATTCATCTGGCAAAACATCGGTCATTGGACTTTTGATAAAGCCCGGCGCAATACAATTCGCGGTGATACCACGTGATGCAACCTCTGCGGCAATCGACTTGGTCATCGCAATCATACCACCTTTCGATGCGGCATAATTTGCTTGGCCGGCACCACCGATAACACCGATAATTGACGCCATGTTGATAATACGACCATAACGATTTTTCATCATTGGCATAACGGCCGCACGGCACAATTTAAAACAAGATTTCAGATTTGTGTTTAACACATCGTCAAATTGTTCGTCCGACATACGCATAATCAGTGTGTCTTTGGTAATACCAGCATTGTTCACCAAAATATCAATTTTGCCGGCGGCATCAATTGTGTTCATCATAAGTTCTTCGGCTGCGCCGTCTTCGGCCAAATCACATGCGATTTTGATATATGAATCATCAAATTCCGCATTTAATTTTTCAATACTGCGACCCGACACAACAACTGTTGCACCGGCTGCTTTCATCTTGCGTGCAATTTCGCCACCAATTCCACCGGTTGCGCCAGTAATTAAAGCGACACGTCCATTTAATTCAAACATTTTATATCTCCATTTTCTTTGCGTTAATTTCGGGACAAATACGACCACACAGCCCCGTTAAAACACTGCCCGGCCCTATTTCAACCATATCGGTAATACCAAGTTCATGCATTTTCAAAACACTTTCGCGCCAACGAACACTATGTGTCATTTGATATACCAATTCTTCTTTGATGTCGTTTGTATCCATCATCACATCAGCGGTTTTGTTCGATATGAATTTTGCGTTTGGTGTTTTTATTTCTACGTTTTCCAGTGCCGCGCGCATTGCGTCTGCCGCGGGTGCTTGCATACGACAATGAACCGGCGCAGACAGTGCCAACGGCATTGCGCGTCTTGCACCTGCTTCTTTCAATTTTTCCATTGTTGCTTCAACAACCTCTTTCGCACCGGAAATAACGACTTGTCCCGGGCAATTGTCATTTGCAACATCGCAATCCGTTTGTGCGCAAATATCACGCACAACATCAATATCCAATCCCAAAATAACAGCGGTAAGACCGTGACCCACCGGAACGGCCGTTTGCATTGCGTTTCCACGTACACGCAAAAGTTTTGCGGTGTCGGCCAAACTGATTGCGCCAGCGGCACAAAGCGCGGTGTATTCACCCAAAGAATGGCCCGCAACAAATTCGGGTACGCTTTCATTTGACGCGCGCAACATGGCGATGGACGTTGCCATAATTGCCGGCTGAACATTTGCGGTCAATGTTAATTCTTCCATTGGACCGTTGAAAATGATGTCTGACAATTTTTGGTTTAACGCCTCATCAACCTCATCAAACACGGCCTTGGCTGTGGCATTTGATTCATACAGTTCGCGCCCCATTCCAACGACTTGTGCGCCCTGACCCGGAAAAACAAATATTGATGACATTTTATTTCCTTTTATTTTTGATGAATATTTTCTTTTGTCTTGTGTAAAAACTTTTCCAACGCAAGCAAAGGTCTTTTTGATTTAATTGGCCAAATCTGGCAAAAATCTTTATTCAAGACAATATCTTTAGGTGTTAAACTGCGACAATTTACATAACGGATAGTTTGCGTTGTTGGGTTGCCATCTTTATCCTTTAATCCATAATGCGTGTCTTCAACAACCCCGAACAACAACACAGGGATATTATCAATAAGTTTTTTGTTTTCTAAATTAAGTGAGCTGCCATATTTTTTTATAAGCATTTTGTGCACATGTGGTTGATACATTAATTTGTCCATAACAATAAAATCAAAGTGTTCGTCATCAAATTGAACAGTTTTGAATTTATCTTTACTCATAACGCAAAACGGATTGCCGTCATGCATTATCGGGGAATCTGTATCCATAATCTTAACAATTCTGTTAATGCGCACAAGAAACGGTTTTTCATAGGTTGTATTTTTCTTTATAGCACTTTGCAAATCTGCAAGACTAGAAAGGTTTTTGCCACCAACAAAATCACCATTGACAATATTGTAATCAAAAACAACCTTTGATACTAAATGCATTTATAAACCCTTTATACATAAATTATAGTGTGCCGTTCCCCGTTTCGCAACCGTTTATGCCAAGAATTGCGGGCTGTGGTTTTTTACGAAAACTGAATTCGCAACCGCAATAATTTTGACGATAAAAGTTTGATACACGGTTTATTGACTGACGCAAATTTTCGTCCCAACGAATTGGAATATACCCAATATCGCCCAATTCGCGTTTTGCCGCCGCGTCCACTTGCGATTGGTCCTTGTGCTTTGATACGCCGAACACTGATGCAACCGCGTTAAAGCCATTTTTTATCGCGAAATCACGCGCATAGGCGAAACGATATGCAAAACATACATCACAACGTTTTCCGCGTTCTGGTTCGTTTTCCAAACCGCGCACCGCCTGTTTCCATTTGTCGTGGTCCCAATCGCCAACGACATATTTTACACCCAATTCTTCACAGTACTTGATTTGTTCATTCATACGTTTGGTGTATTCTTCGTTTGGAAAAATATTTGGGTTGTAAAACAAAACGACAAAATCATCAATGCCGGGAATTCCGCCGTCGGCAAGTTGTTTTACTGCACCCGCGCTGCATGGCGCACAACATGATAATAAAACAAGTTTGGTTTTATCAGGCATTATTTTGTTTTCTGTTGGTTGAAAATATAAAGCCGTGTAAAAACTTCTTCGCGTGATTCTTCAAATGTTTTACTTAATAAATCAACACACGTATCAAGAACGCTTTCGATTCTGTTATTTTGTACCATAACTTACCCCTTATATTTTTCACCAATTTTTGCGTCTGCGTCCAGTTCGACAATTTCGTCTGCGTTTTCGCCAATGCCCAATTCCGCCGCACTGCACATCATGCCGTATGATTCAACACTGGCAACAGTACGTTGTGAAATTGGTTTTTTTGCGCCCGGTAACACGCAACCAATTGGTGCCAAAACACCAACCAAACCCACGTGTACATTCGGTGCACCACATACAATTTGTAAATCGTGTGAACCGTCATTTACCGTCAGTATATGTAAATTTTCTTTTGTTGGGTGGTCTTTGACATCAACAATTTTTGCGACGACTGGAACGATTTTGTTTTCTGTTTTCGGCGCGTATTTTTGGGCGAGTGCCACAACAGTTTCATCATCAATACGGTTGAACAAATTTTCTGGAATTGTGAACACTTCACCATTCGCAATGCGTGATTCAAATTTTTCTGGCCATGATAATTCGTGTTTGTCCGCAAATATATTTTGCATCTTTTCGGCGGTATCTGGGATAAACGGTGCAGACACACGCGCATACAAATCAATCAGTTGAAAACAAGTATTCAATACTGTGCCAGCCGCCGTCATGTCGCCGTTTTTAACAAGCGTCCAAGGTTCTTTGACGGTCATATATTCATTACCAATTGCGTACAGTGAGCGCAACGCCACAATTGCTGCGCGGAATTCACACGCGTCCAAAGCCGCGGTCAATTCGGCGATTTTTTCATTTATTTGTTTTGCCAAATCGTCATCTGTGCCCGCTGATTCTGGTACTTTTTCACCAAAGTTTTTCGCCGTCAATTTACAAACACGTGAAACAAAGTTGCCGAGCATTCCATTCAAGTCTTTGTTCACAATGTCTGCAAAACGCACAAATGTGAAATCATTGTCATCTGTTTCTGGGGCAGATGCCATCAACGCATAACGCCATGCATCGCTTGGTGCAATTGAAAGAGCGTCGTCCAAGAACACACCGCGTTTTTGTGATTTGGAAAACTTGCCGCCTTCAAAGTTCAAAAAGTTCATAGATTTTAACATATCAACAGTTTTCCAACCGTCATGCATCGCCAATTGCTGTTCTGGGAAAAACACCGCATGGAACTTCACATTATCTTTGCCCATAAATTGTGCATAATGTGTATCTTCGTTTTTCCACCAAGATGCCCAATCCGGATTTGCGGCCATTGAAATTGAGACATAGCCCCATGGCGCATCAAACCAAACATAGAAAACTTTATTTTCGTAACCCGGTTTGTTCACAGAAATTCCCCATGGTAAGTCACGGGTAATAGACGTGTCGCGCAGACCCTCGTTCGCCCATCCGTTTGCAATTGCAGATGCGGTTTTGGACCATTTTGGTGCGTGTGTTTTCAGCCATTCGTGCCATTCGTTTTGTAATTTAGACGCCAAAAAGAACAAGTTTTTGGTCGGGCGCATTTCAATATTGGTTGAACCAGATATCGTTGAACGTGGGTTCAAGAGTTCTGTGGCCTCATATGTGGAACTACATTTATCACATTGATCGCCACGCGCATTTTCATAGCCACATTTTGGACATGTGCCGACAAGTTGACGGTCCGCCAAAAACATTCCATCATCAACGCTGTATGGTTGAATTGTTTCACGTTCTTCGATTAAACCCTGGGAATCAAGGCGTGTGAACAAATCGTGAATAAGGTTTTCTTGTAAATCTGTATGCGTACGACCGTACAAGTCAAACGACAAATTAAAGTCGCGTACGGCACGTAAATGCTTTTCATAGTATTTATTATTGTATTCGATAATTGGCATATTTTCTTTTGCTGCACCAACAACAGCGGGTGTTCCATGTTCGTCTGCACCGCAAACAAACAAAACGTCACGACCCATCGCACGACAAAACCGCGCGTATACATCAGAGGGCAACCAACAACCAACCAAATGCCCAAGGTGTAATTCACCGTTAACATATGGCAATGCCGATGTAATCAAATATTTTTTAGCCATTTTTTACCTCATTATCGAATTTACGCCAATTATAGAATAAAAAAGCCATAAATCAAGAAACGACATAAAAATATAGCAAATTCAGAAAAATGTGGTAAAATACGTACGATAACAACAAAATAAAGGGGATTTATATGGCAAACAAGGGACCAATTGATGCAAATGCCACGGTCAAATCGACTTTCAAGTCGGTTGTTAAACTGATTTCGGCACGTTTGGAATACGAAAAAAAGAAAATTACCGAAGAAGAATACGAAAAAAAGAGAAACGATTTGTCGGAATTACGTGGTATTTCCGAAAATCCAAAGGCTTTTTTCACAGTCAAAGATAAAAATGGTGTGTACAAGGTTTTAGGCAAATTCTTAGATTTAAGTATTTTGTCGTCATATTATTCGCCGGCAAATATCCAAGGTACACGTTTGCTGGATTCACTTATGCTGTGTGCATCTGATTATTACCAGGCACCAGAATGGGATACGTTTACAAAAAAGGAACGTCTGAACCAGATTATATCGCTGAACAAAATGATCACTTTGAAAAATAAAAACACTTTTGCAGCGGCGATTGCATGGTTTAAGCCGGCAACTCGTTTTGCGGTGCGCAAGGGTGAAAAGGGCAAATCAAGATAATATAAAAATATAAATAAAAAATGCCGGCAAATGCCGGTGTTTTTTTATAAAGTCTGGTGGGTGGTATTGGGCTCGAACCAACGACCTCCACGATGTCAACGTGACGCTCTAGCCAACTGAGCTAACCACCCAAAGCGAACCTGATTATAACAGACAAATTTCAGATTGCAATATTTATTAGTACATTGTTTGCAAGATGTGCTTGCTCTTATCAAGGCTGCTTAACATTTTTCCAGAACCGCACGCAACGCATTCCAATGCATTATCAACCAAGAACACTGGCAAGCCCGTCGCGGCGCGAATTGCAACGTCCAAACCGCGCAACATTGAACCGCCACCCGTCATTGCGATACCCAAATCCGCGATATCTGCGGACAATTCAGCCGGCGTATTCGCCAATGCCAAACGTACCGTATCAACAATCTTGGATACCGTTTGTGCCAATGCAGACGCAATCTGCGATTCGGTGACAATCGTTTCGCGTGGTGTACCAGACAACAAATCACGGCCTTTTATCTTCATAGATAATTCGTTTGTTTTATCCTTTGGCGCGATTGCACAGCCGATGGCTTTTTTGATTTCTTCGGCGGTGTTTTCACCAATAAGCAAGTTTTTATTCTTGCGCACAAAGTCAATAATATCTAAATCCATTTGGTCGCCCGCAGTACGCACCGCATTGGAATACACGATTCCACCCAATGACATAACGGCAACTTCAGTTGTGCCACCACCGATATCCAATACCATTGAACCCAATGGTTTTTCCACCGGCAGACCCGCACCAATCGCGGCGGCTGTTGATTCTTCAACAATATAAACCTTGCGTGCGCCGGCGGCATCGGCAGCCTCTTGTATAGCACGACGTTCCACCTGGGTTGCGCAAGACGGTACACAAATAATAATCAGTGGGGCGGCAATTGGACTGCGATGATGAACCTTGCGAATAAAGTATTTAATCATTTCTTCGGCAACCTCAAAGTCTGCGATAACACCGTCGCGTAAGGGGCGAACCGCTGTAATTGCACCGGGTGTACGACCGAACATCTTTTTAGCCTCAGCCCCAACCGCCAAGATTTCTTTGCGTCCTTGTAATCTATTTTCTTGGACAGCAACGACAGATGGTTCGTTTAACACAATTCCGCGACCCTTGACATAAATCAGAGTGTTTGCTGTACCCAAGTCAATCGCCATATCTGCGGAAAAGAATTTCATCAGCCAATTATACATATTTACCCCCAAAACTTCGTTTTTTTGCACTATAAAACGCAGATTGCCAAAAATCAAGACGGCGACAATAAAAAAATTTGATTATTTATATATTGTGGTATCATAAGCCTGATGCGAGATACGATAAAGAATCATAAAGACTTTTTAATGACCGACGATAATCCGGTGGCGAAATCGTCGTTCTTTTACGTGCGTATGAAGCCATGTACCATTTCAGGCAAAGCGCGATATGGTGTTATTGCGACCAAAAAGACGTTCAAATTGGCGACCCAGCGTAATCGGGCAAAGCGATTGCTGCGTGATTGGTTGCGTTTTAATGAAGAATATATGTTGGACGACATGGACTATGTCGTTGTGGCACGCCAGTCTATTTTAACAGCCACGCGTGATGATGGCCGTGCGGCGATGGCGCGGGCGTTAAATCACCTGAAAAAAAGCAAAAATTCCAGCGATGCAGAATAAAAAACTGTCTTTTCTTGCGCGCGGTGCTTTATGCGCTGTGCGGTTCTATCAGCGGAATATTTCCGGTGTAATTGGTGGAAAAAATGCCTGTCGCTTTACCCCCAGTTGCAGTGAATATACCGCCACCGCCATTACCAAGTATGGCGCGTTTCGTGGGGTGTGTATGGGAATCCGCCGGATTTTACGGTGTCGGCCGGGGGGTGGATGTGGATATGATCCGGTGCCTTGACATTAGTTCTTTATGTGCTAGAATCAATATTCACAAGACATAAATATTTATTTATAAACAAAAAGGGATAAAAAATGTCTTTTCGTAGCACCATTGAATCCTTGTCAAAAACAATGGACGATATGGGCATAACAGAAATAGATTTCGAACGTAATTTCTTGTTCGGATTGTTTAATCGTCGTATTCATTTATCAAAACAATCGGTGGTCGCGGCATCTGGTGATGCGGTTGAAGCGGCTGCGCCAGTTATAAATGAAGAAACGCATGAGGTTATTACGGGTCATATATTAAAATCGCCAATGGTTGGTGTTGCATATTTGGCACCAGAGCCGGGCGCAAAACCATTTGTAAAGGTTGGTGCAACGGTTCATGCCGGCGATACAGTTGCGCTGGTTGAGGCGATGAAAACATTTAACCCAATTAAATCTGATGTCGATGGCGTCGTCAAAGAAGTGTTGGTGGCAGATGCCGCTGCGGTTGAATTTGACCAACCATTGATTGTTATTGAATAAGCCATGCCAAAAATAAAAAAAGTTTTAATTGCAAATCGTGGTGAAATAGCACTGCGTATAATTCGCGCCTGTCGCGATATGGGTATTCGTACCGTTGCGGTGTATTCAACTGCGGATAAAAACGCAATGCACGTGCAATTGGCCGATGAATCTGTTTGTATTGGACCCGCACCAGCGCGCGATTCTTATTTGAACGAGTCCGCAATTTTAACGGCGGCATTGTTGACTAATTCAGACGCAATTCACCCAGGATATGGCTTTTTATCGGAACGTGCGGATTTTGCGCAAAAGGTTGAACAGCACGGTATGATTTGGATTGGCCCAGAACCCGATATGATTGAAATGATGGGGGACAAGGTCAACGCCAAGCAAACTGCGATTAAATGCGGCCTGCCGGTTGTGCCGGGTTCGGACGGGGCAATTAAAAGTGTTGAAGACGCACTTAAATGGGCGGAAAAAATTGGATATCCGGTTATGCTGAAAGCGGCGGCCGGTGGTGGCGGGCGCGGTATGCGTGCGGTGATGAGTGCCGAAGAAATGGCTGAGGCATTTAATGTCACGAAACAAGAAGCGAAATCTGGTTTTGGTGACGATACACTGTATATGGAAAAGTTGTTGTTGCACCCACGCCATATTGAATTCCAAATCTTGGGCGACAAACACGGTAATGTGGTTGTCTTTGGCGAACGCGATTGTTCGCTGCAACGTAAAAATCAAAAGGTTATGGAAGAATGTCCGGCGGCGGCACTGACCCAGAAACAGCGCGACGATATGATAGAGGTTTGTAAGAAAGCCGCCAAGAAAATGAAATATTCCAATGCTGGAACGTTTGAGTTTATGTTCCAAGATGGCAAGTTCTATTTTTTGGAAATGAACACCAGATTACAGGTGGAACACCCCGTTACTGAAATGGTTTATGGGGTTGATTTGGTGCGCGAACAGATTCGTATTGCGGCGGGCGAAAAGTTGGGATACACCCAATCAAACGTTGTCGCGCATGGTCATGCGATGGAGTTTCGTATAAACGCCGAAGATCCGGAAAACTTTACCCCATGTCCCGGTACAATCACGATGTATGCGCCATCGGGCGGACTGGGCGTTCGTGTGGACAGCGCGGTTTACACCGGATACACAATTCCACCAACGTATGATTCAATGATTGCGAAACTTATTGTTCATGCACAAAGCCGTTCTGCATGTATAATGCGTGCGACACGTGCGCTGGACGAATTTGTGATTGAGGGGATAAAAACAACAATACCATTACAACAGCGTTTGCTTAAAAATGAAGATGTCCGTAAATTAAAGTTTGATAATCATTGGTTGGAAAAATATCTGTCTGAAAAACACGACGAAGAACCAACCGAATCAGACGAAGAAATAAGTGAAGAAGAATAATAAAAAATCCGCCGAAGTGGCGGAATTTTTATTTACGCAGACCTAATTTTTTAATCAGTTCTTCGTATTCAGAAACGTTGTTCTTTTTAATATAAGCCAACAGTTTTTTACGACGATTGACCATCAACAACAAACCACGTTTTGAATGTTCATCTTTGTGATTTGCCTTCATGTGTTCGGTCAAGTTGCGAATGCGTTCGGTCAGAACAGCAACCTGGGAAGCAGCACTGCCCCCATTGTCTTTGTCTGTTGTTTTATATGCAGCAACCAATTCTGCTTTTTTTTCTTTTGTAACGGACATTTATGTTTCCTTTTGTTTATATTGTTCGTTTTGGACGCAGTTCGTGATTTTGCACATCGCCAACACCAATAAACCTATTGTTGTTGTACACGCGTACGAAACCGTTCGTTTGCGCCACTTTGATAAAGCCACCATGAACATAAAGTTCGGCGTCAATATCGTTCAGATTCAGAACTGGAATGCCCCCCAGTCCAAAATCCACCGGCATCAAATATTTTTTGATGTCTGCGCTATTATTTACCAGATTTTCCAGAAAATCAAGTTTTTGCGCGTTTTTTATGTCAAAGCACCCCGATTTTGTGCGCCGTATCATATCAACGGTCGCAATCGTATTTAATTTTTCGGCAATGTCGCGCGCAATTGCGCGGACGTATGTGCCGCGGCTGCACACCACACGAAAGCCATATGAATCACCGCTTTTACCGGTGTATTCCAATTCGGAAATGTGAATTTTACGTGGTGGAATTTTTATTTCCGCCCCACCCCGCGCCATTTTATATGCGCGCACACCGTCAACGTGTACGGCGGAATATGCCGGTGGGGTTTGATTCAAGTCGCCGATAAAAGACGGCAATATTTTTTCAATTTCCGATTCGTTTGGTATGTGTCCACCCGATTTAATTGTGGTGCCGGTTATGTCCAGTGTATCGGTTTCATAACCAAAACGCACACCGAACAAATATTCCTTGGTCGCTTCATTTAATTCTTCGACAAATGGAATCATTTTTGTGGCATTTCCAATTGCGATTGTCAATACCCCCGATGCCATCGGGTCCAGTGTGCCGATATGCCCGAACTTTTTATTTTGGAAAATACGCGCCACGCGCCCACCCGCAGTGCGTGAAAATATGCTACTATCTTTATCAAGAATTATCCACCCGTCCATATTCTATCCAAACAAATTTAATTGGGTTGTGTTTGCGTTTGGTGATGAAACGTTTGTTTGCTTTTTTGGTTGTGTTGCGGTTGGTGTGGGTGCAACAACGGCGGTTGTTGGCTCACGTGATTCAAGTTCGGACAGTACCGCGTCTGCGCGTTTTACAACCGCCTCTGGCATACCCGCCATACGTGCAACGTGAATTCCATATGAACGACTTGCCACGCCGTTTATGATTTTGTGCATAAAGATAATTTCGTTATTGTGTTCGCGCACATCAATTGTTAAACACGCAACGTTTTGTAATTTGTCATCACCAACCAAAGCCGTCAATTCATGATAGTGTGTCGCGAAAAGTGTGCGTGCGCGCATTGTGTTCATATATTCCAATACGGCTTGGGCAATTGCCATACCATCAAATGTTGCGGTTCCTCGCCCTATTTCATCAAATATGATAAATGATGCCGCGGTTGCGCGACGCAAGATGTTCGCGGTTTCCTGCATCTCGACCATAAAGGTTGATTGACCCGCCGCCAAGTTGTCGGACGCACCAACACGACTAAATAACTGGTCACAAATACCAATGGTGGCACGCGTTGCGGGCACAAAAGACCCAAGATGAGCCAACACAACAATCAGTGCGTTTTGACGCAGGTATGTTGATTTACCCGCCATATTTGGACCGGTCAACAACGCGATTGGGTGAAGATCTAAGTTGCAATCGTTTTTAACAAACGCATCGCCGTTTTTGCGAAGCGCATATTCAATAACCGGGTGACGACCACCAATAACATCAAATGCGTTATCATTTGTTATATCTGGACAAACCCAATTATATTCAGCGGCACAACGCGACAACGCATACCACGTGTCCAGTTCCGCCAACAAGTCTGCGGTGGCAAGGATACTGTCTGCGACATCACGGATTTTATCAATTAAATCTGTGACGATTTCAGATTCAATGCCGGACGCTTTTTCCGCAGCGTTGCGAACATCGTTATCCAAATTTATAAGTTGTTCGGTTGTAAAGCGCACATTACCCGCCATTGTCTGACGATGTATAAAGCCAGAATCAGCCGCCATCATAACGTCGGCCCTGCTTGACGGCACCTCAATAAAATACCCAAGTATATTGTTATATTTTATTTTCAATGTATGTATACCGGTGTCGGTTGCGTATTTTGCCTGTAGCCCTGCAATCGTTTCACGTGCCCCGTGTGAAAGTCCGCGCATATTATCCAATGCCAAATTAAAACCATCACGAATTACACCGCCATCACGAAAGAATGTTGGTAATTCATCAGCCAACGCGGAACGCAATTCCAATGCCAAATCATCATGTGTATTTATTTCGGCAAAACGTTGCGACATTCCCGCATCAAGTTTTGTTGCCAGCATCTTTGCGTTTGGTAATTCTGTTAAAAAGTCGCAAATATGTTTCATATCGCGTGGTGTGCCACGACCCGACAACAAGCGTGACAAAGAACGTCCAACGTCGGGCAATGATTCCAATGTTGCCGCAACCAATCCAGAAACATTTTGATTTATAACCAAATGTGAAATATGTTCTTGGCGTGCGTGAATAACATTTATATCTGCGGAAAGTGAACGCAGATAACCGCGCAATTTACGCGCACCGGCGGCGGTTTTTGTTTTATCAATTACGTCCAATAAACATATACCACCATCATTTATTGGTGCGTCAATTTCCAAACTTTTCCATGTTGCAGAATCGATCAGTAATTGCCGACCCGAATTAAATTCGTGTGGTGCACGGAATGTAATTTCCGCACCGCGTTGTGTGTTAAATAAATAACCCGCCAATAAACAAATTGCGTTGTGTGTATCTTTTACGTTGCTGTCAATTGCACCACCAAATACACGCGATACAATTAAACCGATGTCTGAACGCACGTACATTTTTTCATATACTGGTGTCGTCTTGAAAATGTCGCGTATGTGCATGATTACATCGCTTTCTGCCGAATTATATGGGTAAATTATTTCGGCGGGTGCAACGCGCACCATGTCGTCAATTAAATCGTTCGAAGTTCCAATGAAAAATTCACCAGTTGAAATATCACAGCCCGCAATATCAAACGCGCCGTTGTCCATTGGCGCAACAGCGACCAAGAAATTAGATGTTTTTGGATTTAATAAACTTTCGTCTGTAAGTGTACCGGGGGTTAAAACGCGTATAACACGGCGATCAATATATTTGTGACCGCGTGCTTTTGCTTCGGCCGGGGTTTCCATTTGTTCAACAAGCGCAAGTTTATAACCAGCACGAACCAAACGACCAAAATAATTATCAGCGGCATGCCACGGGATTCCGCACATAGGGATATTTTCACCATCGCCGTCCGAGCCACGTGATGTTAGAACCAGTCCCAATTTTTCACTGACGGTTTTGGCGTCATCAAAAAAAGCCTCATAAAAATCGCCCAAGCGAAACATCAACAATGCATCGGGATTTTCCGATTTCATGTCAACGTACTGTTGCATTACGGGCGATAATTTATTTTTTTCGGCCACTGAATTTTTCCGTTATTGTTGTGATGAAACTTTCAATGTTTCTATTTTCAATTCTGCTTCTTTCAGCATTTGTTCGCAGTATGCTTTCAGTTTAATACCCTGTTCATACGCGGCAACAGAATCAGCCAAAGATAATTCGCCCGATTCCATTTTTTTAACAAGTTCGGAAAGTTGTTTGTATGCTTCTTCAAATGATAATTTATTTTCTTCCATATTATCCCTCACAAATAAAAATTATTCTGGTAATGGCATGCCGGCGGTTGCCGCGCCCATAACATCGTCGATAATCGCGTCAGCCTTGGCCTTGGCATCTTGTATTGCCGCCAAAACGATGTCCGCGATTTCATCAGAATTGCGCGCCGATATATCTTCGCGTAATTTAATCGACAGAAAATCGTATTTGCCCGTCATTTCAACAATACATGCACCGCCCGATGCGATGCCACGCACAGTCGTTTTTGCCAATTGTTCCTGGGCCGCGGCAACCTTAGATTGTAATTGCTGGGCCTGGGCCATTAAATCTTGCATTTCCATTCTTATCTCTCCCTTATAGATAACAATTGAAGTGCACGTTTTGGCATGTTTACCGATTTTGCCCATTTATCGTCCATTTCCAGTGTGGATAAAAAGTTTTCGTTTGCAAATTTTATCGCTTGGTCAGATTTTGCAAATTCTTTACTTGCTGTCGCTATAAGTTGTAATGTTTTGAATCCAGATTGCGACGTATGATATTTATACAACGCAACAGAATATTTATTTGTGAACTGGTTACGGACTGTTGTCACATCATAATTATCATTTACAAAATTACGTACACGTGGTAAATCTTTGACTTCGATACCCAAGTGTTTTGCCCAATCTTGGTCGGACCAATTGATACGATTTTCCATTTTGATACCCCACTTTTTTTAGTTTAATTGTGCCTTGATAAAAACCAAGGCACAATCTTGTTTATTATTTTTCTTTACCTGTTTTTTGATCGATACCAACCATTGACATACGTGTTTTGCCACGTTTGTCCGCGCCAAGGTATTTTACAAATACTTTATCGCCTTCTTTGATTTTGGTATCTTCGATTTTCGCGATGCGTTCACCGGTGATTTCCGAAATATGAACCATCGATTCAAAACCGTTCAAAATTTTTACAAACAAACCAAAGTCTTTGATACCCGATACGATACCTTCATAGATTTCGCCAACTTCGGGTTCTGCAACAATGTCTTTGATACGTGCAATTGCGGCATCGGCATCTTCACGTGTTGTAGCCATGATTTTAACATTGCCGTCATCATCCAAATCAATTGTTGTGTTTGTATCGCGTGTCAATGCCTGGATAACCGAGCCACCCTTGCCGATAACATCACGAACTTTGTCTGGATTGATTTTCATTGTGTATGCTTGGGGTGCGAATTCAGACACGTTTTTACGTGGTGCCTTAATCGCTTTTTCAATTTTACCCAAGATGTGCATACGACCGTCTTTTGCCTGGGCCAAAGCGTGTTCCATGATTTCAAATGTGATAGATGTGATTTTAATATCCATCTGTAACGCGGTAATACCACGATCGGTACCTGTCACCTTGAAATCCATGTCGCCCAAGTGATCTTCGTCACCCAAAATATCGGTCAAAATCGCATAGTCGTCACCTTCTTTGATAAGGCCCATTGCGATACCGGCAACCGGACGTGTAAGTGGTACACCACCGTCCATCATAGCCAATGTTGCACCGCATGTTGTTGCCATTGATGACGAACCATTTGATTCCAAAATATCCGATACAACGCGGATAACGTAATCAAACTTTTCGCGGCTTGGCACCATTGGGTGCAATGCGCGCCACGCCAAATTACCATGACCCAACTCACGACGACCCGGCGATTTCAATCCCTTGGCTTCACCAACAGAATAACCTGGGAAGTTATAGTTCAAAATAAAGTCGCGTTCTTCGGTTCCGTCCAAACTTTCGATTGGTAATGCATCTTTGCTGCCACCCAATGTCAATGAAACCAAAGCCTGGGTTTCACCACGTGTGAACAGCGCAGAACCGTGTGCGCGTGGCAAAACGCCCAATTCAATTTCAATTGGACGAACAGTTTTTGTATCACGACCATCAATACGTGGTTTGCCGGCCAAGATGTTACCACGCATAATACGTGCAGTAATACCTTCGATAATTTCATCAGCGGCCGATTCCAACGTTGATGTCGCAGTCGTTGTTTCTGGGAACAATTCTGGAATACGTGTTTTAGCCAACGCATGAATGTTCGCCAATGTTTCCAAACGAGTCAATTTTTCTTTGATTTGCAATGCTTCTTCGATTTGTCCCGCATATTGTTCGAAATCTTTTTCCATTGCAACATATTCCGCGGACTTTTCAGGTGTTGCCCAACGTTCTTTACCCGCTTTTTCAGTCAATTCATTGATTGCCGCAATAACAGTTTGTTGTGCATCAAAACCAAATTTAACCGCACCCAATGTTGTTGCTTCATCTAATTCACCGATTTCGGATTCAACCATCAAAACACCGTCTTTGGTCGCAGCAACAACCAAATCCATTTCAGATTCTTCGGTTGCTTTTTTCGATGGGTTCAAAATGTATTTACCATCGGCATAACCAACACGTGCCGCACCAATTGGGCCCGCAAATGGAACGCCCGACAAAGCCAATGCCGCACTGGATGCAATCATTGCAACGATGTCTGGTTGATTCTTTTTATCGTATGAAAATGTTTGTGCGATAATCTGGACCTTGTTCTTGAATGTTTCTGGGAACAATGGACGAATTGGACGATCGATTAAACGCGCAATCAATGTTTCCGATGTTGATGCCTTGCCTTCGCGTCTGTCGCGTGAACCCGGAATACGTCCAGCAGATGCAAATTTTTCTTGGTAATCAACGGTCAATGGAAAGAAATCTTGGCCTTCAACTGCGGTCTTTTCGGCACACACAGTTGCCAAAACCATTGTGCCACCCATTGTTGCCAAAACCGCGCCGTTTGCCTGTTTCGCCATACGGCCCGTTTCCAAACGCAGTGTTTCGTCACCATATTGGACCTCAACCACGACTGGATTATTCAAATGTGTTTTTCCGTCTTTATTTAATAAACCGAATAACATATCGTTTACTCCTGTATTTTTGTTTATTTATTCATTATTTGTAAGTTCTTGTGACGGAGAAAAATCATTCGTTTTTGCACTCTGGTCTAAGCACAAAAATGAACAATTTACCCCCCGCCGAAAGCGATTATAAAGCATATTTCAATGTTTGCAAATAAAATCGTTTGGTTTTTTATATCAAACAAGCCAATGCTGCACTGGCATTTTTAAGCATAAACCAGCCGATGCGATAGTTGGTCATATATACCGTTGCCATAAACAGCCCCAGCATCGCAACAACCAATATAACATTGGATTTTTTGCCACGCATACAGTATACGCCAATGTTGTAAAAAAGGAACATTAAATAGGCATCGCACAGCATACTAATTATCCAAAGAGTCGTACAGTTAAATGCCAACGCGTTCAACACCAATATTGTTGGATAGATGAACATAATTGACGCCAACCCCTTAATCGCGATTTCCCAATCACGTTCGCCGCCAGTTATTTCAGATACCAGCATAAGCAGACCACCACAAACAAAAAGCAATGCCACCGCCAAAACCGGCATAATAATTATCGCCGTGAATACCGCGCCGATTGTTATTGTTGCGCCACCCATCAAACGAATACCCAACACCAAACATCCGCCAATAAGGCCATAGATAAACGCCTTGAACATGGATTCGTCCAAATTACCGTCAGCAACGATTTTCGTGAAATACCGCTTTGGATTGACAATGATGTCCCAAAAGTGATTTTGACGTGTTGTTGTGGTCTTTTTTTTCATGTGGTTGCTTCCTTTGTTTGATTATTTATATTTTTGCTTTATAATTGCAAAAAAGCAACGAGAAAATAATATGAAAATAGTAATAGCAGGACGACCCAATACTGGTAAGTCAACTTTGTTTAATGGACTGACAAATACGCGTGATGCGCTGGTTCATGACCGGCCGGGTGTTACGCGTGACTGTGTTTCGGGTGTTGTCCAAAATCGTGATTATGAAATAACCGATACAGCAGGATTGGAAAACGCAAAAACAGGAATTGCACACGATTCAACCGATATGGCATTGTCGGCAATCGCGGCTGCTGATGCGGTATTATTTGTCGTTGATGGGCGGGTTGGTATAACAAACGAAGATCTTGATTGGTCGCGTATGGTACATCGTAAAACCAAGGCACCAGTTTTATTGTTGGTGAACAAGTCCGAATCGGCGTCGCGTTTAGCGGATGTAAATGATTTTTATAAATTGGGTTTTGGTGAACCAGTTTTGGTTTCGGCGGAACATAAACGTGGCTTTGATTCAATATATGAATTTATGGATAAAATCGCCAGCGAAAAAGATGAAAAAAAGCCGGTAAACACCGGTATTTCTGAACGCATAAAAATCGCTGTTTTGGGTCAACCAAATGTCGGAAAATCAACTTTTGTGAATCGTGTTCTGGGTGAAAAGCGGCAAATTGTCCAAGACGCTCCGGGAATTACGCGCGACACAGTCAAAATACCAACAACATTTTATGGTCGCGATATTGTTTTGATGGATACGGCGGGTTTGCGACGTAAAGCGGGGGTCGTGGACGATGTGGAAACACTGTCTGCATTGAAATCACTGGACGCAATTGACAAAGCAGATATCGTTATTTTAATTGTCGATGCTACACGTGATATTGAAAACCAGGCGCTGGGAATCGCGGGTCGTGTGTATGATGCTGGCAAAATTTTATGCGTCGCATTAAATAAATGGGATTTGGTTGAACCAGAATTACGTGATGACAAGTTATTAAAGTTAAAACACCAATTCACAAATTCTTTCCACCAGATTATAAAACCGCTTATTTTACCAATTTCGGCAGAAACTGGTACGGGCGTACAAAATATGTTCAAACGTGTTTATGAACAATATGATTTGGCAAATGCCACTGTTCCAACAAGTTTGTTAAACCGGGTCGTTGAAAAATTGGTTGCAGAACGCCAACCACCAATGTCGCGATTAAAACGCCCAATGAAAATAAAGTTTGCGCGCCAAGTTGGTCGCCATCCAATGCGAATCGCAATAAATGTTGGTGGTGCATCCGACATTCCGGAATCTTATACCCGTTATTTACGTCGTGGCATCGCAGGCGCGTTAAAATGGGAAAGATTGCCGATTGTTATTGAATATAAAAAATCTGAAAATCCATTTGATTGAAAAACCGGACATTTTGTCCGGTTTTTCATTGTTTCACAGGCGAAATAATAATCGATTTTGTTCGTTCATCTGGCTTTGATTTTGATTCCAGTGTTGCACGTCCATTTACGATTTCCAAAATGCGTGCAAATAATTCTGGAATTGCATCTTTACCACGTGCTAAAACTTTTTTGTTTCCGTGGGTCATAACAGCGATTTTAACTTTATTCCCGCTATCCAAAAACTCAAACACCTTTTTCATTTTAATATTCAAGTCGTTTTCTTCAATAAACGGTTTCACCCACACTTCTTTCAGTTCGATATTTTTCTGATTCTTGCGGGCTTCGCTTGCACGTTTTTTCTGGTCATACTTGAATTTGCCATAGTCCATAATTTTTACAATTGGTGGAACATTTGTGGCATTGATTTCAACCAAGTCCAAACCTTCATCAGATGCAATTTGTAATGCCTGTTCGGTTGGCATAACCCCAAGGTTTTTGCCATCAGCAGTGATTACCTGGACAGATTTGGCAAAAATCCGATTATTCATACGTGGACCCATGTCCCGACGATTATCATGATTAAAAGCAGGTTTAATTTTAGGCTCCTTTTATTATTATAAGTATGATTATTTATTATTTTTGTACTGTTTTCAACAAATTTTGTATATTTTGTAATGCGTTCCATACATCGCGTTTCATAGAAGGCTTTAACGCCAGATAATTTGGATGATATATTGGAACAAGTTTTGCACCATATGATGTATCAACCGGCACACCGTGACCCTTGGCCAATTGGACATTACCAAACGCATCTGCGGGCAATGTACCAAGTGTTAAAATTACGCGCGGGTTCAACATTTCCAGTGTGCGATTTACAAATGGGCGTGCCAAATCTAATTCTTGGGCGGTTGGTGTGCGACCACCAGGTGTTCGCCAGAACAACATAGGAATAATTGACACCGAATCGCGCGACATTTCGATTGCCCCTAACATTTTGTCTATCATTTCTCCGGCCACGCCCGAAAGTATTTTGCCAGACGCATCATCATCTGCACCCGGAATATCTGTTATAATTACGACGCCATTTGGATTTGGTGCAATATGTGGTAAAACAACATTTGTGGCACCGCGGCGTAATGGATGATTAAACTCATTAATCATACGGCACAGCGATTCGATGTCGGTTGGACGTGCCGCCATTGCAACAACAGTCGCATTGGAAATTGTTTGCACTGGCGCAATTGGTGGCACTATGGTTGTTGCGTGTGTTTTTTGTACATCAGTTTGTGTTGGTGTTAAACTTGCGCATGTTGGCATGTTGGGTATTTCATTTATTTCCCATTGAACCCCAGCCAATATTAAATCTTTCAATACTTCGCGTTCCATTTTGTTTGTTTTTCCTTGCTTTTTATAATGCGTTGTTATAAAGTATAACACGAGTAACAAAAACTCAAGGGAGTATTTTCATGAAAATAAAAAACTTTGCTATGTTGGCTGGCGTTGCTGCTATCTTGGCGGCTTGCGGCGGTTCATCAAAAATCACAGAACCTGCTGATTTGAATGATCAGCGCGTGTTCTTTGCGTTCAATTCATCGGAAATCACTGATGAAGCACGCGCAAACTTGTTGGGTCAGGCTTTGTATATGAAGAATCACGAAAACGTCAAAATCCAGATTGCTGGTAATTGCGACGAACGCGGTTCAACAGAATACAACTTGGCATTGGGTGCACGTCGTGCAAACGCGGCCAAGAACGTCATCGTCAAAGATGGTGTTAGCGGAAAACGTATTTCCACAATTTCGTATGGTAAAGAACGTCCATTGGTTCAAGGTACCGGCGAAAAAGTTTGGAAATGGAATCGTAACGCGACAACAACAGTTAAATAATTATTTAATTGTATAAAAAAATACCGGTATTTACCGGTGTTTTTTTGTGTTTTTTATACTTACTTTTGGATAAGTTTTTTAACCAGTTCATGCAGCTCATTACGCGATGCGAATGATAACACTATCTGGCCCGCCCCACCCCGCTTTTCAATAATTTTTACAGGCGCTTCCATTGCAGTGGATATGCCCTGCTCCATTGATTTCAATGTTTTCGAATCGATTGTGTGTGAAACATATGTACGGCTTTTGCTGGAACGTTTTGTTGTGTGTACCAATTTATCTGTTGCGGCCACAGATAACTTTTTATCTTTTATTTCGCGTGCTAACTTTTCTGGATCATCGGCAACAACAATTGTGCGCGCGTGTGATGCAGAAATATCGCCGTCTTGAACCATTTTCTGGACAGACGCCGGTAATTCCGTTAAACGAATTGAATTACGAATATAACTTTCCGATTTGCCAATTAAACGCACAACATCCACCAATTCATAATTGCATTGTTCCATAAGGTTTTTATATGCATTTGCTTCTTCAATTGGGTTCAGATTTTCGCGTTGCACATTTTCAATCAGCGCGATTTCCATCGCGTTTTCATTGGTTATTGTTTTTATTATCGCTGGTATATCGGTCTTGCCCGCCAATTTGCTTGCACGAAAACGACGTTCACCGGCAACAATTTCATACATATATGGTTTGCCAGTCACGCTGCGCAAAAGAATTGGTGTGATTACACCCTTTTCACGAATAGAAGCCGCCAAATCGGACAATTCATCATCTGAAAAGGTTTTTCGAGGCTGATTCGGGTTTGCGCCAATTTGCGAAAGCGGAATTTTGCGAACCACGACACGTTCTGCACCAGTCAATATAGACATGTTTGGAACGTCGCCAATTTCTTTTTCCAAATCATCAAGGTTGCGCCCCAGACCAAATTTTCCCATTTTATGCCCCCTGCTCTGTTTTTGTTATTACTTCGGTTGCGACACGTAAATACGCTTGGGCCCCAGACGAATTAAAGTCATAGAATAATGCCGGTTTGCCATGACTTGGTGCCTCTGACACACGGACATTTCGCGGAACAACAGTCTTGAATACTAAATCACCAAATTTTTTACGTACATTGTCTTCAACAGAATGTGTCATACCATATTGTTTGGTGTACATAGTAAGCAATATGCCCAAGATTTCTAATCCTGAATTCCACTTTGCGTTGATTTCACGGATTGAATTCATCATATGGGTAATGCCTTCAAGTGCATAGAATTCGCATTGCATTGGTATAACAACATAGTTTGATGCAACAAGTGCGTTTATTGTGACCAGCCCAAGTGCCGGCGGACAATCAAGCAAAATATAATCATAGTGTGGTGCAATTTGTGCCAATGCATCACGCAGACGATATTCACGACGTTCCATATCCATCAGTTCAACTTCGGCATCCGCCATTTGCATAGATGATGGTAAGATGTGCATATTGGGTACGGCGGTTGTTAAAATGTTTTCCGCAACGGGCGACAAACCCATCAATACATCATACACGCTTTGACGATGCGCGGTGCGTATAAAACCAAGTCCTGTTCCGGCGTTTCCCTGTGAATCAAGATCCACCAACAAGACGCGACGACCAATGGTCGCAAGTGATGCACCGATATTCACAGCGGTTGTTGTTTTTCCAACCCCGCCCTTTTGATTTGCAAAAGCGATTATTTGTGTCATTTTTGTCCCATCATTTTTTATACAATATTATCTTAAACGATAAATTCGGTCAAGATAATTAAAGCAAAGTGTAAAATAAAATACAAAAATACCGTAAAAACAATAAATTATCGCTTATTTCATATGAAATAAAAATATTTGTATTAAAAATTACGTGAAATCAAAATGTTATAAGTTGTTTCATGTGAAATTACCGGTCTTTTTTGATAATTGTGATGAATCCGTCGCCGGTTTTTGATGGCACAAGTTCGTATTGAAATTTATATTTTTGTTTTGCAGTTGTAATTTCCGATTCGATTTCCCGGCCTTTTAGTAAAAAAAGCCGGCAATTTTTTGTTCGTGTATAATCCAAAATCTTAATCAATGGCGCAAACGCACGTGCGGTGAATACAGTGTTTGATGAATCGGCCGGCATTTGTTTTATAAAATCTTCCAATCGACCGTGATATATTGCCAGATTTTTTAGATTCAACGCATCCTTCACCGTATTTAGAAATGATACTTTTTTGCCGATAGATTCAATACATGTGACGTTCCAGCCCAGTATGGCCAGTACAACGCCTGGAAAACCAGCACCACTGCCCATATCAACAATGTTTACGTTTTTCGGTAAAATGTCCGCCAGTTGTGCCGAATCGGCAAAATGACGCGTTTCAATGTCCGATAATGTGCTGGGCGCGACAAGGTTTATGCGTGTTGACCAATCGCGCAAAATTTCGGCATATCTGTTAAATTTGGCTTTATTATTCATAAACATTATTGTACCATAGGTTTTATGAAAAAAACAGAAACTTTATTTATTTGTTGTGCAACGCTAGTTTGTTTTGCTTTTTGGTATATGTTTATATCCAATATACCAAGATATGAACATCGTGGCATAATTGGTGAAACAAAATATGGTGCTTTTTTAGCGGCTCAACACGCAATATACATTAATGATTTTGATGCAGCAGCGACATACAGTGCATCATTGGCCGATGTCGATGAAACGGTTGTAAAAAATACCAAAATGATGGCGGACTTTTTAAGTGGACATATGCCAGAAAATGCGTCTGATTTAGCCAAAGAAAGCGGTACGCCAGCGCGCCTTATATACGATGCATATCTTGCAGAGCAGGGTGATTGGGAAAAAATATATTCTCGTCACAAGAAGGATGATGCTGCACTTGTTGCGCCTTTACGCATAATTTCATCAATTGCAATAAAACATCGGACCGAGGCAATAAAGTTTGTTAATTCGTTGCCTACAAATGAATCGTGGAAGGCGTTTGCTCGTGGTCAAATATATGCGGAAAATGGTGATATAGAAAAGGCAGAAAAAGAATTTGCCGATGTTCATGTCGATTTTATGAATATAAATGATTATTTGTATTTAATGTCTTTCTATTTACATTATGACTATATCGAAGACGCGGATATTTTACGTGAAGATTTTGCTGCGCGGCCGGGCGGAATGTTTATGTTGGATTATGAAAATATTCCCGATTGGTCTATGTTTTCTGGTTATAAAAACGCGTTGGCTTTCAGCTTAATTCAGAGTGTTTCGCACACTCAGATTATGATGTATTCTGATTTGTCGGTATTGTTGTTACGTTTTGCTGAAATCATAAGTGGCGATACGGGTAATGTGGATGCGATAAATTATTATCTTGGTCAGTTTTTATTTAACAATAGTAGCGACTATAAACCATATTTTGCGAAAATAAGCGCGGACAGTCCGTTTTATTTATTTGCGACTTTGCGTGATTCTGAAAAGACGAATGATATAACAAAATTGCGTCAGATTTTGCGCGCACATCCATCGTTTGTGCCGGCAATGAGTCGTGTGTTGGCGTACTATATTGCACATGGTGATAAAAGTTCGGCATTAAAGACGGTTAATCGTGCAATGGACAATGAGAAACTGTCCGACGCATCGCACGCGTTTTTATTAAAGAATAGGGCGCAAATCAATTTTGTTTTTGGTGATTTAAATGCGGCGCAATCGGACATTCACGCGGCATCTGATGTTTTAGGTATGGATGAAGATATTTTGTCGATCCAATCAAAAATATGGTCGTTGCAAAATCGTGAGTTAGAAACAGCGTATGACTATGGCATGACATTGGTTCGGCTTAATATGTCAAACGTGTGTGCGTGGGAAGTTCTGGGGCGCGCGATTGCGGTGCGTGAAGGGGACGATGCAGCACTTGAATTGGTTGAACGGGTAGGGGAGGTCGCCAAAGAATGTTCATCGTTGTTTGAATTTTTGGGTGATTTGTATTCGCGTGGTGGAAATGCGAAATTGGCACGCGATGCATATATGCGGGCGATAGATTTATCGGACGATGGATTGGTTGTTGTTCCGCAAATTGAAAAAAAGGTAAGGAAGTTGAAATGAAAGTTGGTGTAATTGGTGCGGGCGCATGGGGAACCGCATTGGGTATTGTCGCCGCGCGTGGCGGTTCGGACGTTGTATTATGGTCCTTTGATGGTGAATATAAATCGTTTGATGGCGTTGATATGCCGTGGAATTTGCGTATAACACGCGATATGGGTGAGATGGTTGACATGGACGCGTGGTTGGTTGTGACACCGGCGGCATTTTTCCGTGACACAATGACGAATGCGCGTGCGTTTTATAATGGTCAACCGATAATTATTTGTACCAAGGGGGCCGAGCCAGAAACTTGTGCATTTATGTCCGAGATTTTACAAGACGTAATACCGACCTGTAGAGATTATGGTGTGCTGTCGGGACCACAGTTTGCAGCCGAGGTTGCACGTGGTGTCCCAACCGGATCAACATTGGCGGCAAACGCAAAAGCGCGCGCGGTGGGACATGAAATCTTGAATAAATTATATCTTGATGACAGTGATGATATCATTGGCGCAGAATATTGTGGTGTTGGTAAAAACGCGGTTGCGTTGATATGTGGCTATAACCTTGTTGCATCGGCAGGCGAAAACGAGCGTGCAATGTTGTTCACTCGTGCATGGGGCGAAATTGTTGCGATGGGTTGTGCATCAGGCGCAAAGTCTGAAACGTTTTTAGGACTTTGTGGCATTGGTGATTTGTTCTTGTCTGCGACATCGGAAACAAGCCGCAATTTTTCCGGCGGTATGGCAATTGCACGTGGCGAAGAAGTGGCCGGTACTGTTGAGGGGATTTCTGCACTGCGCGGTCTAATCGCGCGCGCCAATCGCATCGGTGTTGATGTGCCAGTTTTGCGTGATATGTGTAGCAAAATGAAGTTATAAAAATACCGGCGATTGCCGGTGTTTTTTTATACGTTTTTCTTTTTCCGAAATTCGTCCAGGGATACGATGCGTTTGTCGTCTGGAACCGTGCCCGGTTTTTCGTCCAGCGGTAATTCCATATCGTTATCAGCCGCCGCCGGTGCAGATTTATGATGAAATGATAACATAAAATCGGTTGACGGATCTTTGAACTCTACCAATGCGGAAAATGGTACGCGGATAAAGAATGGCCGTCCGTCAAATGTCAATTGTACACCAAATTCACGGTCCGATACGTTCAGGTTGTTGTATGAATACTGTAAAACAATGGTCATTACGTCTGGATATCGCATACGCAAAAAGTCCGGTAAAACAACACCCGGATCGCGTGTCTTGAACGTTATGAAAAAGTGTGTCCCATCGCCCAAACCATTTACCTGGGCAAACACCAGCGCATCTTTGACGACCGATTTTAACGCATTGTCCAATAATTCCTGGTAATTTATTTTTGCCATTTTTATTCCTGTTCGTTCACAACTATATTACTTATTTCACCATCCTTGCAAGAAACAAATATGGCACTGGGTACATCGGCAAAAATATCAACATCAATTCCAGTTGCCCAAACTTGTGCCTGTGATTCACCAAGCTCCGCAAACAATTTATCACGTGCGGTTTTGTCCAGGTGTGCTGCGGCCTCATCCAGCAAAATTACTGGGCGATTATTTGTGCGTTCGTGCAACAATTTTGCGTGTGCCAATATTATTTCCAAAAGCATTGTTTTCTGCTGACCGGTACTGGTTAAATTTGCGGGCAGTTTTAATTGTTTATTAAACACACCAAAGTCCGATTTATGAACACCGTCAACGACCATTTTGTCGGCAACAATTTCACGTGCGCCACCCAAATATTCACGATAGGCGCGTTCGGTATCGCCTGATGAACGTCCATCAATAAGCATTTGTTCCAGCATTCCAGATACAGAAATTGCGGCGTTTTGTAAAAAGTAATTTAATTCGCCGGCATATTGGACACGTGCGGTGGCGATTGCGGTTGCCACACCAGCGATTTGGTCGTCCAGTGCATCAACCCAACGCATATCACGACCCGACTTTAATGCGATTGCGCGTTCAGAAAGTAATTTTGTAAATCGTGCAACGCGCCCCGAATGGTTAGAATCAAAACTTGCAACCAAGCGGTCAAAAAACGCACGCCGTTCGGACGCGGCATCAACAAACAATCTGTCTTCGCGTGGGGTTATCCACACCATCGGCAATCGCGATGACAATTCAACCAATGTTGCAGTGTCGCCATCAATATTGCCACGACGATTCGTATCACCCGAATTAAATGCCACAGACATTTCGGTATCATCATCCAAAACAGCAAATACCGAAAAGCCGCCGTTGCCATTAAAACGCGCCACGTCGGTATATTGTGCACCACGCATTCCGCGATCACCCGATAAAATTGATAATGCTTCCAAGATTGCTGTTTTGCCCGCGCCGTTGGGACCTGTAATAATCACATTATTACAACCATGTGTTTCAATTTTACACATTGTGTGATTACGAAAATCGGTAAGGCAAAGTTTCTTTATCATAATAAAATTTGGAGGCCAGAGTCGGAATCGAACCGGCATACAAGGATTTGCAGTCCTCTGCATAACCACTCTGCCATCTGGCCTTTGATTTGCCCTTGAATCCTAGACAAAAAATATTTGTAATTCAACATAAAAATTGCTATATTGATTTTCGTAACAAGGGATAAAGAGAGAGTTTAATGAAAAACCTGCTTGTTTTATGCGCTTTTTTGCCAATAGCGGCTTTTGCGGCCGATGATTGTGCCGAATTAAAGGCGGTGCCAGACGGCGTTTTATCCCTGCAAAATGTGGTTGATTTGGGACTTTGTCGCAATCCACAAACGGCGGCGGCACATGCGGCCCTGCGCGCCCAGAAATTCAATAAAGATGCGGCGTATCATACCTATTTGCCAAGTGCCGATATTTCCGCAAGTGCCGGCAAAAATTATGAAAACAAAGATTGGAAAGATTGGAATTACAGCGCATCGCTTTCGGCATCTTATTTGCTGTTTGATTTTGGCAAGCGCACATCGGATATGGCGGAAACATTGGCGACATATCGTGCGGCGGGTTTTGACTATGATGAAACGATTCAGAATTTCGTATATTCGGTTGTCGGTGCATACTATGAATTATTAAATGCCGATGCCGATGTTAAGACGGCAATTTCTGCACAAACGGTGGCAAAAACCGCACACGACACCGCAAAAAAGAAGTATTCGGCGGGCTCGGTGGCCAAGGCGGACGTATTAAAAGCGGAAACCACGTTGGCAAGTCGTGATTTAGATCTGGAACGTGCAAAAAACAATCGTGAAATAGCCAAGGGGAAATTACTTACCAAACTTTCTTTCCCAGCGAATCAGGAAATAACCATTGCAGATATGGGGTCGGAATTTGGCAGTGATGCCGAAATGAAAAGCATTGATGAATTGATTTCTGTGGCCCAGAAAAAACGCCCCGATTTATTGCGTGCAACCGCGAACAAAGATGCCGCGTGGCATAAACGTAATTCGGCATTCTTGAAAAATTTGCCGTCTATAAAGTTGAGTGGCAGTGTAGGGTGGGGTGATAATGATCTTGGTGGTGTTATCGCGCCTGAAACCGAAAAAATAGAGGGATCAATTCGTATTGGTGTTTCTATGCCGATATTTGCGGGCTTTGCCAATATGTATGGTGTGCGTTCGGCAACGGCGTCATACGAACGTGCCAAAGAGCAAGAACGCAATACAGTAAACGAAGCAATGATGGATGTGTTTACCGCATATCAAAATTACAAAACCGCCCAGACGGTGTTGAAACAGACTGAAACATTGTTAAAGTCTGCAACCGAATCGGAACGCGTGACAAGTGGTATGTACAAGGTTGGACGTGCGACAATGCTTGATTGGCAAACATCGCAATCGGAATTGTTGACCGCGCAAAAGCAAAACAATGCGGCAAAATATGATTTGTATATCAAACGTGCGGCGGTTGCGCTGGCGATTGGGGATATAAGTGTTGGACTTGAAAAGCAGGGGAATAAATAATGGCAAAACAACAGAAAACGATTGTTAAAGAATCTAAACCTTCTTTTGTGCGGCGTGCGTTGCGCTGGATATGGCGCAAAAAATGGTGGATTGTTTTAATCGCAATTATCGCCATTGGTATAAACGCGTTTTCGGGCGGCGCAAAAAAGGCACAAAAAGAATCGTATTCTACGGTTGAAATCACTTATGGTAACTTGCGCCAGATTGTAAGTGCCACGGGTGAAATTCAACCGGTAAATACCGTCAATGTTGGTTCCCAGGTGTCCGGCACAATCGACAATATTTATGTTGATTATAACTCGCACGTGAACAAGGGCGATGTTTTGCTTACTATTGAACCTTCTGTTTTAGAAGCGCAAGTACGTGAAGCCGAAGCATCATTAAACAGTTCGCAATCAAAACGTAATTACGCAAAAAGCGAATATGAACGCAACAAGATTTTGTATAACGAAGGGTTTATATCGCGTGCCGAAATGGAACAATCACAAACTACATACGAACAGGCAGAACAAGAAGTTGTTCGTATGAATTCGCAATATGAACGTTCCAAAACAAATTTGGGATATGCGACAATTACATCGCCGGTTGATGGCACGGTTATTTCGCGCAAGGTTGATGTTGGACAGACGGTTGCGGCATCGTTTCAAACGCCCGACTTGTTCGAAATTGCCGAAGATTTAACCAAAATGCAAATTGAAACATCGGTATCCGAAGCAGATATTGGTGTGATAAAAGAGGGGCAAAAGGTTACATTTACCGTTGATGCATACCCAACAAAAACTTTTGAGGGGCGCGTACACCAGATTCGTTTGTCGCCAACCACAACATCAAACGTTGTTGTGTACACTGTGGTAATTGATGTTGATAATTCCGATATGTCTTTGATGCCGGGTATGACCGCATTTGTGACAATTATCGTTGATGAAAAGTTTGATATTTATAAGACGCAAAATTCTGCATTCTTGGTGCGGTCTTTTGATAACTTTGGTATTCCGACCGATGGCGCAACACCGTCAACCCACGTCGCTATTTTGCGTGATGGCGTGGTACGTTTTGTCCCGTATACTAAGGGGTTAGTCACCGCAACCGAAACAGAAATAATTTCCGACGGTATCCAAGCAGGCGATAAAATTGTCGTGGGTAAGATTGGTGCGGGCGCAAATAAGAAGCCAAGCGGTAATCGTGGCGGCGGTATGGGTGGCGGCCCAGGTGGCATGGGTCCACGTTAAGATAACAATCCCCACGAAAGTGGGGATTTTTTATGCTATAAATTGTCATATTATGGGTGGGCAATATGACATTTGGCGATATATTGAAAGAATCATGGGTTTCAATAAGCGGAAATAAAATTCGTTCTTTTTTAACGGTGCTGGGTATTGTTATTGGTGTCATGGCGGTAGTCATAATGGTCGCGGTTGGTGAAACAGTTGAAAACGAAATAAGCAATCAGTTTTCAGCACTGGGTACAAATACAATTATGATACGCGCCGGTGTTGCACGTATGGGCGGTGTGCGTACGGGAAACCTGCAAACACTGACCACCATGGATGCAGAAATGATTGCGACCCTGCCCGGTGTTATGGCGGCAAGCCCCGTCCAGACCACCGGTGCCCAGGTGATATATGGAAATCAAAATCACACAACATCACTTATGGGTGTATATCCAGAATATACAACTGTGCAAAATATTGAAATAGAGCAGGGGACTTTTTTCAATCAATTTGCGGTACGCAACGCGTCAACATACGCAGTAATTGGTCCCGAAGTTTTGACAGAATTAGAAATGCCCGAAAACCCAATCGGTGAAATAATTCGCGTGCAAAATATACCATTGACGGTTATTGGGGTAACAAGGGCCAAGGGGGATTCTGCAATGGGGTCAATGGATAATATGATTTTAATTCCGATAACAACACTGCGAAAACGTATCCAGGGCAGTCGCTTTCCAAATTCGGTGCAAATGATAGTATTGAAACTTTATCCAGATGCAGATAATGAATTTGTAATAGACGAAATAAGATTATTGTTGCGCACCAGACACAGACTTAAACCCAACGATGAAGACGATTTCCAAATTATGGATATGAAACAAATAATGGAAACAATGTCGGTGGTGACGGGATATATGAAAATGTTGCTTATTGCGATTGCAGCGGTGTCACTTTTGGTTGGGGCGATTGGTATTATGAATATGATGTTGGTATCTGTTGCGGAACGCACACGTGAAATAGGAATACGCAAAGCAATTGGTGCCAAAGAAAAACAGATAATAATTCAATTCTTGTCTGAATCTGTTTTAATATCATTTATGGGATCAATGATTGGGCTGGTTTTGGGAATTGGTCTGTCCCAGGGGGTTGGGCGACTTATATTGCATTATAATGTGCCGTTTTCGTTGTGGCCGATTGTGTTGTCGGTTGCGGTTGCGATTGTTGTGGGATTGGCATCGGGGGTTGTGCCGGCATTCAAGGCCGCCAAATTAAACCCCATTGACAGTTTAAGATATGAATAAAAAACACCGGCATTTGCCGGTGTTTTTATTTAATCTCTTCACCTGTTATTCCGTCAAACTTTTCATGTCCGACGGTGATGATTCCGTTTTCATATTTCGGGTCCTTTTGCTTTTCTGTTTTTGCCGACCAATATGCCGCGCCATCACTGTTGCGCAGGGCGTATAATTTGCCATCGGTTGCAACCACAAAAATCGCGTCCCCAGCGATGATAAATGGTTTTGCGGTACCGATATCCACACACCATTTTTTCGCGCCTGTGCCCGCATTTATTTTACAAAATGCATCACCCAAACCGCCCGCATAAATATCGGTTCCGCGTATCACAATCGGGGCAACAATATCCAAGACGGACGCGCCACCGGTCATATTGCTGGGGCGATAAATATCTGCAACCCATACGATTTGACGGTTGGTACTGTTGATTTTAATAAGTTCCCCCGTTGTTAACCCCGCATAAACGAATTTGCCGCTGCAAACAGGCTTCGCATCATTTTTAACCGAATTGGTTGTTGGAAAACCGGTAAATATTTTCCGTTCCCCGTTCCAGATTGTGTTTGTGGAATCTTGGGTATATGGGCAATTTATGTCCGCCATTTCATATGCGGTATCGGGTAATGATTTTATCGTGGTGTTGGCGGTACGAACGGTCGTTGTGTCAAATATAGACGTGCGTTCACCGGGTAAAATAGGGTCATGGCTGTCGCATGCCGCAAGCAGCCCCAATCCAACCATCAAAAATGCGATTTTATTTAATTGCATTTGTTATCTTAACATTTGCGCGGTTGCCGATACAGAAGCCGGTGCCGCGTCATCGTTGATAATCTTATCCAACCACTTATTCGCAACTTCGACATTATCTTCGGACAAATACTTTTGTGCAATTGTCAAACACGCGGTGTAGTAAAATGGTGATGATTTTGTGTTCAGGTCAGACAGGTATTTTTCCACCTCTGCCCCGGTCATTTCGTCGCCACGTGCACCAATCACGTGCAACTTTGCTAAATCACGAAAATCACGGGTATCGCCGTCGCTTGCCAACTTTTCAAGTTTAGTCATATCATTTGTTAAAACATATGATTGGAACAGGGCTAAGTCAGCCAATGCGCCCGATGTATTTTGTCCAATTGCCGCCAATGCATCTGCATCAACATTTTCAATCGCGGTTTCATAATTTACCGCACGTGCAATTTGACGCGCATGATATGAACGAATACCAATTTGGACACCCGTTACCGCAATCATAATGGCAATTGCCGCCGCCAACATTTGACGATAGTATTTTTTAATAAAAGCGGTGGTTTTGTCGTTGTTGACTTCTTCCCAAACCTCACGATACAACGCGTCTTGGGCGTATTCTTCACGTGTCTTTTTTGGTTTTGGTTTCAAGTCTTTATTTCTTTGTAATATCGTGGCCATTGAAAAATCTCCTGTTGGTTTGTGCCCCTTGATAAATCTTATTTTATTGCTATACTATAATTATTATGAAAAAGCAAATCAAGAACGCTTTACCGGCAACACAAAATACAAGTTTGGTCGCGGCCCGCGGGGTCAGTGACGAAACCGGCTTGGCGCAATATATCCAAACAATCCAAAAAATACCAATTTTGACCGCAGAACAGGAATATGAGTACGCAAATGCCTGGGTCCAAAATCACGATAATATTGCGGCGGAAAAATTGGTGGCAAGTCATCTGCGCCTTGTTGTGTCGGTGGCATATGATTTCAAGAATTATGGCGTGCCAATGGGCGAATTGATTGCCAGTGGTAATATGGGGTTGATGCAGGCTTTACAGAAATTTGACCCCGAAAAAGGCTTTCGTTTTTCAACCTATGCGATGTTTTGGATCAAGGCCGAGATTTATGAAACAATTCTGAATAATTGGTCTATTGTGAAAATCGGTACTTCGGCAAATCAAAAACGCGTATTTTTCAACCTTGCACGGGCAAAGCGGGCGTTGGGCATAATGGACAACAATATGTCCGACGAACAAACAAAACAAGTGGCGGAATATTTGGACGTGCCAGAGGGCGATGTTAAGCGTATGGCAACCCGTATTTCTGCACGTGATGTTTCGTTAAATGCGCCAATGCGTGGCGATGAAGATTCTTTGGATATCTTGTCTAATATGTCGGACAATCGTGAAAATATCGCAGACAGTTTAGAAAAGATTGAGGCGCATCGTCGTGGATACGATTTGTTGAAAAAGCACCTTGCGTCGCTTCCCGAACGTGACCGCGAGATTTTACGTGCGCGAAGACTTACCGAACCCGCATGGACACTGGAAGCGTTGGCACAAAAATATGGAATTTCGCGTGAACGTGTGCGTCAGATTGAAGAACGTGCTTTTGCAAAATTGCGCGATGCGATATTGAAAGAAAGTAATGGATAATTTATGCGTGTAAGTATATTTGCTTTGTTAACTTTTATTACAGCAACTGCTTCTTTTGCGGCACCAATTGAATACCGCCATGACGGCTTTTCTGCACGCGTTTCTGGATATGGCAATTTCGGTATGATTGAACCAGATTTTGCATTGGCTAATTCAAGATTTATGGGTGATTGGTCGGTGCGTGGGCAAATGTCGTACGATGTCAACGATACATATCGTTTGGGTATGGTCTATTCTTTGGATCAACAGACAATTGACGATGACGGATACATAAATGATTTATTTGCGTTATGGCAGGTAAAAAATCTTGGTCGTCTTGAAATAGGTCTTACTGATTCTGTGGCTGAAAAGTTGGGTTTGGGATTGCCAGATGTTGGTGGATTGCGCCTGAACGATAATCCGATGTTTTATAAAGAAATAAAACCGCGACATGCGATTGTTTCTGATACAACTTTTGATACTGGTGATGGTGCGCCACGTGTGAATATTGTATCATCGCAAATAGATGGTGTGCAATATGGTCTGTCGGTTGCAGGGTTGTCCGATGATTATCGTTTTACAATTGACGGAGGTGTAAAAATTCGACGGCCCGATGGCAAAACCAAAACTGCGTATTCGTTTGGTGCGTCTTTTATGAATAAACCAGACAAATTTCAACAATCACAGTTTTCGCCACTTGTCACGGCGGATTGGCGTGCACAATTTTCCGCCGCGGTAAATGTTCAATATAACAGTTTTATATTCGCATTGACTGGGCGTGCAATTTATGATGAAAATCCAGTGGGCGACAGTGGTGACGGTATTATTCTTGGCACTGGGGTCAGTTATGATTTATTAAAATACAATGTATCATTATCTTATGTATTATCTGATACAGGTATATGGGATAAACATGTTGATGATTATGTAAATCATACCGTTATGTCATCGTTCCGTTATAAATACAGTGAAAATGTTGATGGGTGGATATCACTGGGGGTGACATCCAAAACAGAATTTGTTTCCGCGGGTATGCGTATAACATTCTAAAAAAAAAACACCGGCATTCGCCGGTGTTCTTGTTATTCAATAAACATTTACAAATTTAGATCGGCAATCAAACCCTGTAAGCGTTCAACACTATCACTGTCGCTTAATGCCGCGGCGATTGTTAACGCCGATTCTAAATCACTGCGTGATGCCTCTATATTGCCAAGTTGTAAATTCAATGCTGCAGATTTCTCGAAATAAGACATCGCGTTTGATGACATTAATTCGCGTTCTGCTGATGTTTCTGCGCCTTGGATTTGCTCTGATATAACACGTACCGCCGCAGAATAATCATTTATCGCTGCTGCGTAATCACCAATTGCAGTATAGGCTTCCGCACGTTCGGCATATACAGATGGATTCACAACGCCGTCTGGACGAGCCAATGAATTGGTATAGTCGGCAATTGCGCCCTCCCAATTCTTTAACCACAAATTCAATTGCCCGCGTTTCGCATACAAATCACGCAATTGCAAAACATCTTGGTCATTTGTTGCACGGACCGCCAACGCATTATTTATATCGTTTAATGCGGCATTATAATCGTCCAATCTTGTGTTTAACAATGCACGATCATAATATGCAACGGAACTTGATGGATCCATATCAATTGCCATATTGAAATCATTTAATGCGTTTCCAAAACTTGCGGACTGCATATATGCCTCGCCACGCAAGACAAACATCTCGGCAGTTGGCTCACCAGAATCAATTGCTGTTGTCAAATCAGTAATCGCATCTTCGATTTCACCCGCAATTAATTTTGCTTTGCCACTTTCATAATAATCGGGAGTCTGCATCAAAACTTCTTCAGTTATAACAACATTGTCTGTTTCGGTTGCGCGATGATTTAACACACCCTGGCTGCGCCCAAGAATATAGAATGTTGCAGCAATGAAAAACAAGATGATAAACCAATAAACATATATCGACATCGACCATGGATTGTACGATGCTTTTGGTTTTGGTGTCGCGTGCAAAGCCACAGAATCATTGGTGTTTGCGCGTTTTGTCTTTTTGATAGAGGTTTGTTTTTTCATAAATCTCTCCCTTCCTGATACGATGATTCTAGAAAGATTTTTTTATCACGTCAATTGTTTTCTGATTTATTTCACGAATTTGTCCAGCAGGTAAATTTTTCAATTCAATATTTCCATATGAAATGCGATGTAATTTTTTTATGTTTGCGCCACACGCACCAAGCACAATGCGGATTTCGTTCTTTTTACCCTCAATAATTTCAATGCGCAGATTTTTATCATCAATAACATCAATTTTCATTGGTGCATATTTTATTCCACGTACCGTCATACCACGACGTGCCGAATCGATTTTTGATAACGTGCCATAAATTGTTGCGATATACACGCGCGGAATCTTGGTTGATGGCAATGTCATTTTGCGCGCAAATTCACCATCGTTGGTAAGCAATAATAAACCAGTTGTTTTATAGTCCAATCGTCCAATGTATTTAAGGTGTTTGTACGCGTCAGGCAAACAATCATAAATCGTTTTACGATTTGCGGGGTCACTGCGTGTTGTCATTGTGTTTATTGGTTTATGAAACACATAAAGTTTTGTTTCGTTTTCCGTATTTATTTTCTTGCCGTTCACCAGGACTACGTCATTCGAATCGACAAAGAATACCGGCGAATCGATTTTTACACCATTTACAGAAACCACACCACGTGCAATTAAATCTTCGGCGGCGCGACGCGAAGCGATTCCAGATTCTGCGATAAACTTTGCGATACGTGTTTTCATTTTGTTATCTTTGTAATTGCAATTGCCGCGGCCAGTTCCGCACGTAAAATTGTTGTCCCCAGTGATATGCCAACCGCACCCGCCGCGTCCAGTGCAGCAAATTCAGAATCAGAAAAGCCCCCTTCGGGTCCGACTAAAATTGAATTTATTTTCGTATGCGATTCGCATTTTTTACCATACGCAGCGCGTTCATCAGCAAATGCAATTTTTGATAAATCGATGTCGCTAAATTTTATTGGTGTGGTAATTTCCGGTACGCTGTTGCGATTTGATTGCTCGGCGGCCTCCACTGCGATTTTTTTCATACGTTCCCAATTTATGTGTTGCGCAGTTGTGTGTTCGGTTATAACCGGAACCAATTTTTTCACACCCAGTTGTGTCGCCATATTTATCAAATCATCGGTACGTTTTATCGGTGCAAAGTACAGTGTTATATCGCCCGATGGGTCGGCGCGTTTGGTATTTTCGCCAACAATAATATTTTTTTGTGTTGCATCAACGCGCGCATTAAATTCGTTTCCGCCACCAAAAACAATGGCGACATCGGTACGCATAACGCGTGTCAAATAGTGTGCAGTGTCACGGCCAAGCGGTATTATCATACCACTTTTTACATTGTCACCGATAAAAATTCTTGGTATGTTTTTCATCTTTTCTGTGCGATTGTGATTTATTAAATGCTTTTTTTCTGATATAATCATAACACAATGGCAGGGCAGTTCAAGATTTTATCCGCAGGTGGCAAAGGTAAGGGGCTGAATATTTTCAATTCGGCGTCTTACAAGGAACACCAACGTATCCCAATGGCGCGTGTTTTTTGGGAGTTGCGCTGGGTCTTGGCCGTGTGGGTTGTTTGTGCAATTGCATTTGGGCTGTCGTTTATATTGGAACACGTGTGGCGGTATGGCTGGTCACCGGCAAGTTCTGTGTGGACAAGTGTTTATTTACATAATGCGTTATCAACCGCGGGTATGTCGGTAATTGCGGAAATCCCATCGTGGATTGTGCGCTGTGTTATGTACACTGATATGGCATGTATGGCACCATTACTTCCGATAATCGCGTATTACATTATGGCGGACAAGACACTTGTTTCCGAATTTAACCCAAATGAAAAAGACAAACTGGACGAAAAATCTTCGCGTAAGGCAACCGCCGCAGATATCAAAGCAATGGCTCAAGACCATAAAAATAAAGAGGGCTTATTCAATGGCTTTATGATGGTGTTGGGGTATTTCAAGGACAAGGGTAAAACACGACCATTAATGTTTGATGAATCTTTGTCCGCGTTGTGTGTTGCGCCCCCGGGAACCGGTAAAACCCAGGGTGTTGTTGTTCCAACAATTTTGGAATGTAACAATGTTTCAATGATTATCAATGACCCGAAACCCGAATTGAAACAAAGCACATCGGCATATCGTTCAACGGTCGGTCCGGTGTTTATTATGAACTGGGCGGGCCAGGATGACCCCGAACATGGAATATACTATCCGTCTTGGAATCCATTGTCGCCAGAACACGTGCCGTTTAATCCGGAACAGCGCGATTTGTATATTGATACGATTTGTAATGTGTTGGTCCAAGAAACACCAAAGGATCCACACTGGGGAATTACTGGTCGTGCGGGGCTGTCTGGTTTTATCAGTTTTATTGTGTCAAAAATAGAACGTGCGAAGGCAGATGATTATTTCTATGCACGTTTTAAATCAGGTGAGTTTAATTCAGATGATGCGGCTGTTTTGACCGATTATTACCTGTCTATGACCGAAGATCCAAATGCATATGCGGCTGTGGCAATGTTGCAACGTGGCGAATTAAACGAATCAAACTATGTTCATGTTGGTACATGGGAACATATACCAGACGCATGGGTTGGTAAAGAAGCATCGTTATCAATGATTTTGGACTGGTTAAATGCGGCAGAATTGGCGGTTGCCCAAGATATTGAAGAACGCCGTCGTGCGGGCGACCAAATGGTTATGATGGCGGACCCATTGAAAGATGTGTTCATGGGCGCGGTGGATGAGGCGCGGCGATATGCATATTCACATCGTGCGATTTTGGAATTGACACAACTTGCGAACACACCAGATAAAGAACGTGGTTCAATTTTATCAACAATTATGGCGGGCTTGTCCATATTCCGTAATGCCGCGGTGCGTAATCGTACAAGTCATTCGGACTTTCATTTCAGTGACCTGCGCGGAATGGTTGACCCACGCGATGGCAAAATTAAACCAGTTTCGGTGTACCTGTCTATCAATATGGTTGATGCCGAAGCATTAAATCCAATTACCGGTATCTTTATTGAATTGATGTCGAATTTCTTGTTGGCAAATGCGCCAGATTCCGAACATGACGGTAAAAAAATGGGACCATATCCGGTGTTGTTCGTTTTGGATGAAATGCCAAAGATGATGAAATTGCAAGCCGTGATTCAAGGACCGGACCTTGGGCGTGGTCAAAATATTTCATACCTTATCATCGGGCAAGATTTACACCAGATTGCTGAAAAGTATGGTAATGATGCGGCGGCAACAATTATATCAACAACTGCGGCAAAAATTGTTATGCGCCAAAACGATCCAGATACCGCGAAACGCTTTTCAGACATGATGGGCGAAAAAATAAAACTTAAAACGGTTAAGGGTGCAGACGGTAAAGACAAAGAAGAAAAGACGCCGGAATTATTGTATTCGCCAATGGATATTATGAAACTTGAAAAAGGTAAACACATTATCATATACCAGGGGTATTATAACCGACCCATAGAGGCAACAGAAGAGTGGCATTTCTATGATAAAACGGCAATTCAACAGGAATTACATAAAAAAGTGTTAATGGGTGAATCGTCACCATTGCCAGAGTTTTTAATTCCATCACACCACGCGATTATGGGGTACAAGGGGAAACCGCGTGTATATAACCCCGCCACCGGCGAATTGAAAGAGTTTGTTGAATAAAAGGGCATGCTATGTATAAAAGTGCCGATGAATTACGCAAAAACAATCCAGATATATATGCAACGATTGTCAGAGTTTTTGATAAACTGCACAATCACGAAACTGGTTTTATGGGCTTGGAACACAGTTTGATGAAAAAGTTATCGCCCGATGAACGTAAAAAATATAAACAAGAAAACGATACAAATAAACACTTTCGTTTATACAAGAACAGAATTATTATCGGCAAAATAAATGAATTTGAAAAGTCTGGCACGAAATATAATCAAGAAGATTTTGAAAATGCCGTATTACAAGAGTTGCGTGTTTTCGCACAAAACCCAAAAAAATATATGGACGAACATAGTATTGATGATTATGACAAGGTAAAGTTTGCACTTACTGGCGAACAAATAATGAAATATCGTTTTTATTGTTCGTGTGGTAATGCGGCATCGGCATTTGCCTATGTCAACAGCACATTACCAAAAGAAGAACAAATCCCTTTGGATAAACTGATGTTTATTAACAGCACACATTGGAAGCATTTGGCAGATGGTATGAGTGGTCATACAATTCCATGTGTCAAAATGGCAGACGGAAACTTTTATGCCATGGACCCACAAAAATATCATCGGGAAGAGGGTGTAGAAATCATCTTGTCACAAGTGGCTGTTGGCAACAAGATATGTCACTTATTAAAATCACAAGACATGGTAAATAATCAACCTTATATAATTACACGTATTACATCGCCAGATGAATATAGTAAGAAATATAACGATTTTGATAAGTTTATGGCTGATTGCAGTATTGTCCCAGAAAACGCGGGAAAACAATTTCTGGAAAGTATTTTATCAGATGTGCCATCGAACGAAATGAAAGCATATCTGAAAGAATTGGAAGATATAAAATATTTAAGCAAACAAGACAGAAAAACACTTTTGTTGAAATTAGGTAAGGGTGATTTAGAAAAACAAAACACCAAAACCATATCAAATATAAAAGATATTGAAAACGAGTTATAAAAAACGCCCAAACGGGCGTTTTTTATAATTGTGTTTTTACTTCTTGGACTTCATAGCATTCAACGCGGTCGCCTTCCTTCAGGTCATTATATTTTTCAAAACTCATACCGAATTCAACGCCACCAGATACTTCTTTGACTTCGTTCTTTTCACGGCGTAATTCGCCGATTTTGCCATCGTAAATAACGACATTGTCGCGCAGTAATCGTACGAACGCGTCTTTTTTAATTGTACCCTCACTTACACGGCAACCGGCAACACGTACACCTTTGCCCACTGTGAACAGTGCGATAACATCGGCATAACCGATAAAGTTTTCTTTTCTTTCTGGGGCCAATTTACCAGACAAGATTTCTTTGATTTCATCGGTAATACGATACACAACACTGTGATAACGAATATCAACACCAGCATTACGTGCCATATCGCGTACACCCGCATCTGCACGAACATTAAATGCAATTATAACCGCGTTTGATGCTGCCGCCAATCTGATGTCGCCTTCGGTAATTTGACCAACCCCAGATGACAAGATATCAACGCCAACCTTGTCAGTATTAATCTCTTTCAACATATCGGTAATGGCTTCGACACTGCCCTGTACATCGGCACGCAATACGATTGGCAATATAAGTTTTTTATTGCTGTCACGTTTTGCAAACAATTCTTGCAGTGACGTGCGTTTAACCGCATTTGCCTTGTCGCGCGCTTGTTGTGCACGATATGCGGCAACTTCCCTGGTTTGTGCCTCGGTTTCCATAACGTGTAATTCGTCACCCGCTTGTGGTACCGAATCCAGACCCAAAACAATCACTGGTTGGCCCGGACGGACAGATTTAACACGTTCACCGGTTGAGTTGATTAAACCACGAACACGACCAAATGTTTCGCCAACAACGAACACATCGCCAATCTTTAATGTACCCTGACGTACCAAGACGGTTGCGACCGCACCAAGTCCGCGTTCCATTTTTGCCTCAACCACGTGGGCAACCGCAGGCATTTCTGGGTCGGCTTTTAAATCCATAACACTGGCCTGTAATAAAATTGCTTCTTCCAATTTATCAAGACCGATTTTTTGTTTCGCCGAAACTTCAACGCATTGAACGTCACCACCCATGTCTTCAACTTGGACTTCTTGTTGTAAAAGGTCGGTTTTAACACGCATTGGGTCAGCTTCGGGTAAATCGATTTTATTTATCGCAACGATAAATGGCACGTTCGCCGCGCGAATGTGATTTAATGCTTCAATCGTTTGGGGCATAATTGAATCATTTGCGGCGACAACCAAAATAACGATATCGGCCATTTGTGCACCACGTGCGCGCATTGCGGTAAATGTTTCGTGACCCGGTGTATCCAAAAAGGTTATCATCTGGCCAGATTGTGATTTAACCTCGTACGCGGAAACATGCTGGGTAATTCCGCCCGCTTCACCAGCCACAACATTTGCATTACGGAACGCGTCCAAAAGTGATGTTTTACCGTGGTCAACGTGACCCACAACCGTCACAACTGGTGGACGTGTTTGTAATTTTTCGGGGTCGGGCAATCTTTCCAACTGTTCGGCATATGGTTTAACAACAACACGTTTAACAGTTGCGCCAAATTCGCCCGCAATCAGTTCCGCAGTATCGGCATCAATAGATTGGTTGACCGATGCCATCATACCCATTTCCATCAATTTCTTGATAACATTACCAACCTTTTCAGCCATAGCTGCGGCCAAATCTTTGACGGTAATTGTTTCGCCCAATGTGACTTCGTGTGCGACCTTTTGCGGTGCATTAAACATCGCGCGTGCTTTTTCACGAAAACGTTTTAATGATGCTTCGCTGCGGCGGCGGTTTGCACCACGAATACCGATTTCATCATCGTCATCATCACCACCAATAACGATGTCGTGAATAGAGATTTTACCGGTTTTCTTGAAGTCTTTTTTATTATGGTTGTTTTTCTGGGGGCGATCTTCATCAATTTCACGTGAGTTATGATTACGTGCGCCATTATTTTGCGCCTGTTTTTTAGAAGCAAATGGCTTTTCTTCCATTTCTGGCACTTCGGCAGCTGCGCTTTCACGTGCGGCCAACTGGGATTTGACCTGTTCATATTCATCGGCCTCGCGCGCGATTTCAGCTTCACGTGCGGCACGCGCAGCTTCTTCGGCGGCTTCCCTGGCTTTGCGTTCTTCTTCGCGGGCGCGTGCGGCTTCTAGCACTGCGCGCAACTTTTCGTCCGCGGCACTGTGTGGTTGTGCTGGTGCGGTTGGTTCTTCGCGCAATTCCTTGCTGCCGGGGGCAACAATGCGGCGGCGGCGTTCAACAAAAACGGAATCGCCCTTTTTGCTGTGTACCGCGTCCAATGTTACAGATTTTCCAAGTGTCAGTGTTGCCATTAAATACTCCGTATTTTAATGTTTTACTTGTTTACCCTTGTTTTTATTCTTCGTCCTGGGTTATGCCATATGCTTCTTCACGCGCTTTCATAATCACGCGACCCGCAAGGCGTTCACTCATTGTGTCTTCACCCAAGATTTCAACCAATTCGTCAGATGACAAATCAGCCAAATCAGCAACAGATTTAATACCGTTTTCGCCCAACTTCATAATGATTGGACGTTTGATAAAGTCGAATTTCAACAAATCGTCTGACATGCCCATTTTGTGACCATTGTCGATATAATCCTGTTCGACTTTGTCTAAATAATCTTTCGCACGTTTCTGTAATTCAGCCGCCAATTCTGGTGTGAACCCTTCGATAGATTCTAATTCAGATGCGTCCACAAAAGCTACTTCCTCGACGGTACGGAAACCTTCGGTGATCAACAGGTGTGCAATCATTTCATCAACGTCCAGGGCGCTGATAAACAATTCGGTCTTTTCTTTGAACTCTTTGGCGCGACGTTCTTGTTCTTCGGCTTCGTTCATAACGTCAATGTTCCAGCCAGTCAGTTGTGATGCCAAACGGACGTTTTGACCACGACGACCAATTGCCAATGATTGTTGATCTTCGTTCACAACAACCGCAGCGGTGTGTGTATCTTCGTCGACGATAATCTTTGCGACCTTGGCCGGTTGCATTGCGTTCACAATGAATACAGCCGGGTCTTCGGAATACAAAATAACGTCAATCTTTTCACCATGGCATTCGTTGATAACTGGTTGAATACGTGTACCCTTGATACCAACCGTCATACCAACCGCGTCAATAGATGGGTCAGATGTTTCAACCGCGATTTTCGCATGTGAACCCGGTGCGCGTGATACAGATTTAATTTTAATCAGGCCTTCATAGATTTCAGGTACTTCTTGGACAAACAACTTTTCCATGAACAATGGGTGGGTACGGGTCAAAAAGATTTGTGGGCCCGAATTAGAACGTGCCACATCCATAATCAACGCTCGTACACGATCACCGACCGCCAAACGTTCACCAGGGATAAGTTCGCTGCCCTTGATATAACCTTCCGCTTTACCGTTTATATCAACAAATACATTTCCAAATTCGATACGCTTTACAACACCAGATACAATGTCGCCAATGTTGTCCTTGAATTCTTCGTATTGACGGCCTTTTTCAGCATCGCGAACACGTGCAGTCATAATTTGTTTTGCCGTCTGGAATGCCATACGTCCAAATTCTGGTTCTGGTAATTGGTCTTCGACAACATCGCCAACCGATGGGTTTTTGGCATATTTTTTTGCCTGGGCAACCGTCAACATTGTGCTTGGGTCATATTCTTCGCCAGCGGCTTCTGGTGATTCAATAACAGTGAATAAACGTTTAACGTGAATAGCACCATTTTTGCGGTCAATGTTTGCGATAATATCAAATTCTTCGCCATATTTATGCTTGGCGATTTTTGCGATGGCCGCTTCCAGCGATTCAATAACAATTTCACGGTCGATTTGTTTTTCCTGGGCCAGTGAGTCAATGGCCAACAACAAATCTTGACGAGGCATAGATTCAAAAGACATTTGCGTATCTCCTTATGTATTTTGTCTTTTTTATTGAAGAAGCGGGGTTCTTCAACCCCGCCCCTAAAACTTTAACTTTTAAGAACAATGCCTATTATAACGGCGAATCGGAAATATGCAAGAAAAAACTGATATAATTGACACCAATGTTTTTGGGGGCTATACTTTAATTCATGACTATAATAAACAGGTATTTTTCGCGCCAGTTGATAGTGGTGTTTTTTATGCTGTTGGCGGTTTTAACAGGCCTGGCGTGGATGGTCCAGATTATGTCCATGATGAAATTTTTACTGAATTATGGCGTAAATATGGGCAGTTTTGTTGGTTTAACGTCCCTTATGATACCGTTTATCATATCGATAATAATACCATTTGTTACCTTTATTTCGATTATATTTGTTTATAACAAACTTATTTCTGACAACGAAATAACAGTTATGGCGGCATCGGGATTGTCACCCGCGGGTTTGGCACGACCAGCATTGCGTTTGGCGGCTATTTTAACGGTTGCACACTTGTTTCTGAACATCTTTATTGTGCCAGCAAGCCAAACAGAGTTTTATAATATGCAATGGAATTTGCGTTATGGTTTGGCGCATCTGAAATTGAAAGAGTCTGCATTTACCGAATTGTCGTCTGGGTTGGTTGTATATGTGGACAAGGTGTCTGGGCATGATTTGTCCCAAGTAATGTTGTCCGATATGCGTGATACCAAATCTGAAATGACAATATTTGCGGAAAAGGGTAAGTTGGTCGCAACAGCACGCGGTTTGTCGATTGTTATGACAAACGGTTCAATCCAGGGAAGTGGTGATGCAATAGTATCTGGAACGTTTGATACATTTGATATGGATTTAAATGTTGCAGACAAGGGTGGTTCGTCATCATATCGTGTGCGCAGTGTTTCAACGTGGAATCTCGTTCGTGATGCATTTGATTCGCCAACGGTTAAACGGCACCGTGCAATATTAACAGAACTTTCAACACGGTTGTTAAATCCGATAATGAATCTTATGTTGGCGGCATTGTGTTTGGCAATATTGTTACGTTCGTCATTGTTGCGTCGGCGCGCCAGTTTTGCGCCGGTAATGTCGGTTGCGGCAATGGCATTGGTTATGTCGGCATTTATGTCGGCAACCAATATGATTGACAGTATTACAGACTTTGTCGTGTTGGCATTTTTACAGTTTGTTCTGTTGATGGTAATTTTGGGCGTGTTGTATAAAAAATAATGAAAAGACTTATTGTATTTTTATTTTTGATTATGCCGATGTCATTATTTGCCATCGCGGTTGATACTGATTCACCAAAAACAATCAAGTCCGAGAAAATAGAATATGATGTTAAAAAAGGTTCGATAAAAACATCTGGAAAAACAGAAATTACAAATGCCAGTGGTCAGCGTATGACCCTTACTGATTCTTATTTTTCACAAAAGGGCCAAGAATTGCATGGCGATGATGTGAAGATATGGTTGGGGCAACATGTTTATGTTGAATCAGACAGTATCACGCGCAGTGGCGATGATACGGTGGCGCGTGGTGCACTGTTCACTGCATGTGATGGTTGTGATGATTTTGGAAATGCGTGGTCAATATGGGCATCAAAAATTATTCACGAAATGGACGACCGAATGTTGTACTTCTATAATATGGTTTTGTGGGTATATGATATTCCTGTATTATGGTTTCCATATTACAGTATGCCAGACCCCGGTGTGAAACACAAAAGCGGTCTTTTAATGCCAAGTTTTGGTTCAACCAATCAAATGGGAACGGAAATAAACATTCCGTTATATATCGCATTTTCAGATACACATGACGCAACATTTACGTTGTCGTATTTAACAAAAGAAAACCCATTGTTCCAATTAGAACATCGGTTGAACTTGGCGCATGCGGAATTCAGAACACGCGGTTCATATACCCATAATCGCGAAGGTAAGAATCGTTGGCATATATTCAATGATGATAAAATGGATTTAGGCGAACATGCGCGTGCGTCGATATATATTGCGCGTGCGTCCGACAAAACATATTTACAGAAATATGGATTCTATAATGACCAACCATATTTGGATTCGGGTGTAAAACTGGAATTGTTTGCAGAATCTGGATATGTTGTCGCAGATACACATAATTTCCAAGAATTGCGTCGTCACGAAGATTGGCGTGGTTTGGTTGCGGTACCAAGTGGAAATATTTTACCAAATATTCGCGGTGTTTATCAGACCAGACCATTTTTCAATGAAACATATGCAACTTTTTCAACCGATGTGTTGGGAATTGTTGGGGATGGTGCATCTGCACAGCGCGTTATCGGTGATGCGCGTATAACCAGCCCGTGGACACTGTGGGGAGGCAATCGTTTGACTGCATCGATTGATGCGCGATACGATGTGTATAATTTTGATAAAACAATTATGGTAGATGGGGGCGAGTTTTCCGGCCTTAAAAATCGTTTTTTGCCTAGTGGTTATGTAGAATGGGGGGTGCCGTTGGTACGTCCATCGGAATCATGGTCGCAGACAATCGAACCGCGTGCACGTTTAACTATGCGTCGTCGGGTTGATGATGAACAATTTGCAGAAAGTAATGATTCTGCTGGTGCGTTTTTATCGGATACGGTTTTGTTTTCAGATAATCGTTTTGCTGGGTACGATTTGTGGGAAAACGGAACGTTCGCAGACTATGGTGTACGTTGGTCTGCTTTCAATTCCGATGGTCGTCAAGTTGAAGTGTTTTTTGGTGAATCGTACGATTTAGACAGACGTGCGAAAACAGATTTGAATAGTGGTTTCCATAATGGTGCGTCGGACTATGTTGGCCGTATCGGGTTCAGTAATTCAAGTTGGCTTGATTTATCAAGTCGTTATCGGTTCAATCGTGATACTTTTGATTTACATCATTCCGAAACATCGGCGACAATTAATGGTGATTATGCATCGCTTACGGTTGGGCATATTTGGGCGCGCCAACTTACAAACATTGGATCTGCAGAAAATGATACGAACGAGGCAATTGTTAGTGCGGGCTTAAAACTGTCTGAACGTTGGTCGTTGCGTATGGATGCGATATATAATTGGACAGATGATAAGTTTTTGCGTCACAGTGGTACGCTTTACTATAATCATCCGTGTTACTATTTTTCTGTGGGATATCGTCGTGATAATGCGGTATATGAAGACTATCATGGTAATACGTCGGTCCAGTTCCGGTTTGGAATGAGTGTCGAAGGTCAACACTATTAAAGGAAATAGGGGAAGGGAAAAATGAAGTTGTTAAAGATTGTTGCTTTGTTGTGTATGTTTGCGTCGCCAGCCTTTGCGACAAGTGTTGTTGCAACGGTTAATGGCAAACCAATCACAGATGCAGATATTACTGCACGAACAAAACTTATGGCGCGCCAGGGTAAAACATCGACCGATAATCGTCGTGTTGCATTACAAAATATTATCGACGATACGGTAAAGTTGGAATATGCGGCAAACTTTGGTGTTAAACCAACGGACACGGATGCGGCAAGTGAATTGAAACGTATGAATATGTCTGATTTGACCGCTATGGAACGCGAAATGGCAATATCGGCAATTCGTGCCGAAATCGCGTGGCAGGTTATAATCACGCGAACAATTATGCCGACAATTGATGTCAGCAAAGACGACATTAACGATATGAAAAATGATTTGGCGCGCGAACAAGGGTTGCCAATTGAAATGACAATTGTACGATTGCTGGATATACCAGCCGATATCGCGGCAAAACTGACCAAACCAAAAAGTTGTGATGCTGCAATGAAAATGGCAGAAGATTTGGGCGGCACACCACAAAAGTTTACAGCGGCACAATATGAATTATCACGCGATATTCGTGAACGTGTAACGGGGTTACCGTTGCTTACGTGGTCGCCACGTGTAGATGATTCGGTGTTGTTGGTATGCAGCACGAAGAAGACTTCTGAATATGGAAAACTGGACGATATTATAAAACAAAACACGATATATAAACAGGCGATGTTCGTTGCCGAACAACAATTGAAACAATTACGGCGCAAGGCAGTTGTTGTTATAAATGATGACAGATATAAATTATGAAACCAATACTGTTTGATTTTAATGATTCCGAATTGGAAAAGTTTGTCGTGGATTTGGGCGAACCGCGTTTTCGCGCAAAACAAATTCGCGATTGGTTAAATCGTGGCGCACCCGATTTTGAATCAATGAAAAATTTGCCGGTGGCATTACGTAAGCGCCTTGACGAAACGGTACAAACATTACCATTACGTGTTACGAAAAAATTGGAATCAAGTGACGGTCAAACAACCAAGTTTTTATTAGAATTAAATGACGCGGAACAAATAGAATGCGTTTTAATGCGCACCAGTTATGGCAACAGTGTATGCGTCAGTTCCCAGGCGGGCTGTGCGATGGGATGTAAATTTTGCGCAAGTACGTTATTGGGGTTAAAACGTAATTTAACCGTGAACGAAATGTTCGTCCAGATTTTAATTGCACAATGGATATTACGCAACAGCACATCGGATAAATCAATTCGTCCAAATGGCGATGCAAATAATGGTGATGTTTCACATATTGTAATTATGGGAACGGGTGAACCGTTACAGAATACTGAAAACGTAATCGGTTTTATGGAACGCGCGAATGCGGATATGGGTATTGGTTGGCGGCGCATAACACTGTCGACATGTGGTATTGTACCAGGGATACATAAATTGATTGAATGGGGGCGTCCAATAAATTTGGCAATATCTTTGCATGCCCCCACAGACGAATTGCGCAGTCAAATTATGCCGATAAATAATAAATATAAATTATCGGAAGTATTGGCGGCGGCGGACGAATTTACCAACCTGCATAATCGCCAGTTGATGATTGAATATATATTGCTTGGTAAAAAAGACGAAAATGGTGACGTGGCACTTTATAACGCAACACCGGAATATGCTGAATTGTTATCAAAATTGTTGCATGGAAAAAATTGTATGGTAAATCTTATTCCATGGAACGCGGTTGATGAACGTGATTTCGCATCGCTTTCGGGAAATGCTGTTCATCGTTTCCAAGATATACTGATTAAAAACGGTATTCATACGCGCATACGGCGTGAGAGGGGAACCGACATCGGTTCTGCATGTGGACAGTTGCGCCTTAAACACAAAAGAGAGGAATAATGGACATTAGATATATAACTTGTTCGGACCCACGCCCACACAATTCGTTTGATGATTTAATGCGCTTGTGGAACATCAGTGATCGTGTGGAAATTGCGGTTCAAATGCACCCGGGCAAAGTGTCACCAGATACAGAACGTTATAAATGGATTTCGCAACTTGTTGATAAATTGTGCTATGAATTACCACAACGTCATTTAGCAATACACGTGAACCAAGATTGGTGCAAAGAAATTTGTAATGGAAAAATACCAGACGAATTGAAACCACTGTTTGATAAAGATTGGGCTTTTTCATTTAATGATTTGCCGGTGGTTCAACGTATTCAATTAAATATGTCACAAAAGGTTGCAAATTCGCTGGACGCAAAAGTATTGAAAGATTTGATAAACGCTTTTCCAAAACAAGAATTTATTATTCAATATAATGATAAAACAAAAGAAGCTGTGGAACGTTTGCACAATGCCGGCGCAAGATTCAGTTTGTTGTTTGATGCATCGGGCGGTGCCGGTGTTGCACCAAAATCGTGGGAAAGCCCGATATACTCGGAACACCCAATGGGCTATGCTGGGGGATTGTCACCGAAAAATATTCGTCGCAATTTAAGACAAATAAAACGCGTTGCGAAAAATGATGATATTTGGGTCGATGCCGAAGGGAAATTGAAAACCGATGACAAATTTGATTGTGAACTTGCACGTCAATATATTATGAAAGCAGACAAATGGATAAACAGACAAAGATAAAGGAAAACAAAATGAATAGATACTCCAAAGAAATTATAAGAACATTAGTTATTGCTTCTGGGTTGGCATTGGGTGCCATAGCGTTGGGCTGTTGTTTGTTGTACCGTCGTAAACCAAAAGCACAACCAGATATTATAGAGAAAAAAGAAAATAACAATATGCTTGCTGATGCGAAAGCAAATACAAAAAATGTTATGTTTCGTGATTTTGTAAAACAGAGATAAAAAACACCGGCATTTGCCGGTGTTTTTATTTATTTTTTATCAAAATATTATTTGTTTGGAATAATTTTGATTTCAACACGACGATTCTGCCCGCGTCCCGCCGCTGTGCTGTTTGATGCAATTGGGTTTGATATGCCCATGCCCATTACTTCAAAGCGTGATGACTTTACACCCTGGCCAATCAAATATGATGCAACCGATTGTGCACGTTTTTGCGACAATGTTTGGTTGTATTCTACGCTGCCGGTGCTGTCGGTATAGCCCAACACCATAACGGTTGTATCGCTGTATTTCTTAAATACTTTTGCGACCGAATTCAATGTTGCATAGAATCCAGAATTGATATCTGCGGAATCTGTCTGGAATGTGATGTTGCCCGGCATAATTAAACGGATATTGTCGCCGTCACGCGCAACGCGAACACCGGTTGATTCAAGTTCTTTACGTAATTCGGCTTCTTGGGTGTCCATGTAATAACCAACGCCACCACCCAGTGCCGCGCCAGCCGCCGCACCAATCAGTGCGCCTTTGCCCTTATCTTTGGACACAATTGCACCGGTTGCCGCGCCCGCCGCGGTACCAATCGCGGTACCCCAAACCAATTTAGATGTTTGCTGTTCGCCGGTATATGGGTTTGTTGTTGTGCAACCCGCCAGTATCGCACCGGCCATAAATAATGGTAATACTTTTTTCATTTTTTCTCCTTTTCTGTACGCGCAAAAGATTAGCCAAAAAAAACATAAAATACAATATGAAAAAATCGTGGGAATGCCTTGACTTGCATACGAAAAATTGTATAGATATATTTACACACAATATAAAGGATAGTATATGAGACTTCGGTATATAACTTGTTCGGACCCGCGTGAGAATCTGGAACCTGTAAAAGTAGTTGGTTTATTAAAATCGTTTCCATTATCAGAACTTGGTGTCCAAGTATTCCCGTCAACAATGGCAAAGGGCAAAGAAATGTATGCCTGGTTTAACAAGGTGCTTGAATATGCCAAAGAGTCAAAAGAATCACTGAACTTTGCATTACACGTGAATTATAAATGGTGTGATGAAATTTGTACTGGTAATATACCGGGCGAAATAAAACATTTTCTGAAACAAAAACATTCTTATACTGATCAGCCGTTGATTTCCAGAATCCAACTAAATATCGGCGATTATGCGCACGAATTTAACGCGCGAAAATTGGCTGACCTGATATCAAAGTGGAAAAAATATGAGGTTATATTGGCATATAACAGTATTACAAAACCCCAAATAGAAGAATTGAAAATTACTGGCGCCCAGTTCACTTTGTTGTTTGATGAATCATATGGTGCCGGCATCGCACCAAAAAAGCGACTTGCGCCAGTGTATAAGGATGTTCAGTTTGGATATGCGGGGGGAATATCACCAACAAATGTTAAAGACACCTTGGACAAGATTGCAGAAGTTGCCCCAGCCGATTATGATACATGGATAGATGCCGAGGGGCGCTTGCGCGACGCAACAGGGACAATGAATCTGGATTTGGCGCGCGATTATCTGAAGAATGCGTTGGATTGGTATAAACAACATACGAAATAAAGATATTATGCTGGCTAATATTGATTTTTTATGTGATGGCAAAGGCGGTGTAATAACCGCGTTTCATGGCACGTATTATTTTTTTGATTATTTCTTTCCGTTGTCGCATTTTGGTTCGGAAAAATCTGCACAAACTGTATTGAAAGAAGGTAAATGGAAACGCGATAAAAATATCGATATAAATAGTCCAAAAATAATTCCTGTGCACTTCAGACAGGGTAACTATTTTGAAATTCCAGATTTAAATAATCATTATGTAGAAGATTGGCAGGCAATAATTTTGGCGTTCTTGTTAGATAAATCTATTATCCAGGATATAGATGATTTGCGTGATTGGAAAAATATTCAGAAAAAATGTGATATGGCGGCATCGAAACCATTGTCATATCAATATGATTTTATATCACAACCAATTCGTGCCGATGATGATATCGATAAACAACAAGAAATTGATTGTGAATCGCTGTACACAACAGCAACATCTGAAAATGTATTTTTACAACGTATGATACGTTTTTTTGAATCTGTCGGAGTGTCTGGTTTTGTGTATAAAAACTTTACAGAAAGTGGTGGCGATAATTCGTATATCATTTTCAGACAAAATAATGTTATTCGCACAGATAAAGAAGTTCCACCAATGGCGACACGTTTGGATAACGTCAAATTACAAAGTATTGAACAGGGTTTTGTCGATAAATATGAATCTCGTTCTTTAACTGTGGTCGAAAAAGAATCTTGGATAAAACAATTACGTGGTTTTTATGATTTCAGAAAAGCGGAAATAGCGAGACAGAAAACAAAATAAAAAAGCCGGCAAACGCCGGTTTTTCAATTCATGGTGGATGTTAAGGGACTCGCTCGGCTAAACGCCTGTGCGGCATTCGTTAGCGCTCGAACTGCGCGTTGCTTGTTCTTGCTTACTCATTGTTGAACCTGGGGGTTCTCGTTCAAACATCACAAGGCACAAAAATAAAACCACGATGAACGTGGTTTAATTTTTATGGTGGATGTTAAGGGACTCGAACCCCTGACCCTCTGCGTGTAAAGCAGATGCTCTAGCCAACTGAGCTAAACATCCGTATCAGTGCGCAAATCTTAAAGCATTTTTTTTAAGCTGTCCAGTTTTTTATTTGGCGATTGAATCCATTACCGCACTGAATGTGGCTTCGGCCACCTTTTTGCCATCAACAATGGCAGTGCCATGAAATCTGTAAAGGCGCATTTTTGACGTAATCAGTTCAACGTGTAATTCCAACACATCACCCGGCACGACCATGTGTGAAAACTTTATGTGGTCCATTGTCGTGAAATAGCCAAGCGTTTTGCCATTGTCCATATGTACAGATTTTAATGCGATAAAGCATGCGGTTTGCGCCAATGCTTCAACTTGAAGTACGCCCGGCATAATCGGTTTGTCTGGAAAATGACCGGCGCACCAAAATTCGTCATCGCGGACGTATTTTATGCCAACTGCGCTGGTTTCCGAAAATTCGCGGATTTCGTCAATCATACGCATATTGCCACGATGTGGAATAACCGCTTCTATTTCTTTTACGCCAATCATTTTTTGCCCGCTGGTTTTTTAGAATTGTTTTTAAGCCATGCATATTGTCGCCAGAATTCAAGACCTGGTACCGCTGGAAAGCCCATTTGTCGATCGCTATCGGGGATATTACGAAATACACCCGATTGTGCGCCAACTTCGACATCGTTACCAATATGAATTCCGTTTGCAACGCCAACATGGCCACCTAATAATGCGCGGTCACCAATTACCGTTCCACCGGCCAGTCCCACGCCCGATGCCAAGAAGCATTCAGCCCCAATTACAACACCGTGTGCAATCTGGCACAGGTTATCAATCTTTGTGCCGTCGCCAACACGTGTGTCGGTCATAACCCCGCGATCAATACAGGTGTTTGCGCCCACAGAAACACGGTCGCCCAAAACAACACGACCAACATGTGGAATAAATACGTTGTGACCGTCTTGGCGGGTATAACCAAAGCCGTCCTTGCCGATAACCGCGCCGGCGTGAATTACACAATCGGCACCAATAGTTGCGTTTTCAATGTGTGCGCCTGTCTGGACAATTGTTCCGCGTCCAATTGTGACATTACGACCTATAAATGCGTTTGGGTAAATTTTGACGTCTGGTTCAATAACTGCACCACGTTCAATAATCGCAAAATGTCCAACATAGACAGTGCTTTTTTTACGAAAAAATACACCGCGTTCAACGTGGGAATCATTGCTGATACCAAAGCGTGGTTTTTCACGATATATTTCAGCCAAGATTTTCACAATGTTCCCGCGTGGGGTGTCGGTTATAAGCAATGTTGCCCCCTTTGGCGCGTGTTTTGCCATTTCCGGCTGAACCAAAATCACCGTTGCGCGTGTTTTTTCCAAAACAGATATCGGCAATATCTTAAACGCGGCACTGTTTTGTTCTGTGGAATAGAACGCAAGTTGTCCCGCCTTGGCATCTGCAATTGGTGCAACACCATTGACAGTTGCGTTTGCATCGCCGCGTAATTCCAAACCAAACAACTCGGCCAACTGGCCGGCTGTTTTCTTGGCGCCTTTGGGCGCCATAAAAGATTTAATTATATTTAACATGCCGGAATTATAGACGATGAAATATTAAAATAAAAGAAAATATTGCATAAATAAAAAACGCCGCAATCGCGACGTTTTCAAGGTGTTTATGGGTTTTAGGATTAGAAACCTTTTGGTTTTTCCATTTTAACCTTGGACACTTTCTTGTTTAACGCAGACACAACATCATTTGTAATGTCCAGGTTTTCAACGCCCGTACCCATACGTGCAAAACGACCGTCAATTACCAACGACAAGTTCTTTTTTGCGATAATGCCCTCAATAACAGGATCCAAATGTTTTGCTTGGATATCCTGTAAAGCCTTTTGATAAGATGTTTCAATGCTTTGTGCGCGTTCTGTCAAATCACGTTGCAATTTCGTAACGCGTCTTTGATAGTCGGCAACACGACGTTGTAAAGCATCTTGGGACAAGACGTCTTGGGATTTTTCAATTTCTGCTTTTTCTTTTTCCAATTTCTTTTGTTCTGCTGTCAATTCATCACGCAGTTTGCTTTCATATGATTCGCGTTGTTTGCGCAAATCTTGTAAAGCCTTGGCTTCTGATTGAATTGCGTCCATACGGACCAATGCGATACGTAAATCGGCACCTGTTGTTGCTTCTGTCGATATTGATTCAACCGCGCGATCAACCGAAACGCCGCCGTGATGACCGACCGTCTTAACAATGACGACGCCCAAAATTGCAACCGCAACGACAATAGCCGCAACGATACCAATTTTTGCATAGTTTGTTTGTGCTTGTTTTGTTTTGTTTTGTACCATTTTTTCTTCCTTTGTTTATTGGTTGTGGCCAGTATAGCAATAAAAAAACAAAAGTAAAAGAGAAAGTTATTCCGTTTTTGCCATTTTATCGCGCTGGCGAAATACGTATTTCAATCCGACGATTTGTCAATCGTCCCACATCGTCTTGGGCGGCAATGGGGCGTGCAGCGCCACGTCCGATGATAAACATACGCTGGGGGATAACGTCGTGTTGTGCTAAAAATACCGCAGTGCGTGATGCCATATCGGTTGAAAGTGCATTTGCAGCACGTGTGTCACGTGTCGCGTCGGTATATCCCGCAATTTCGATAAATGTGGCATCGTATTTGTTTAATATCTTGGAAATGGTCTTTAATGTGTCGGCGCCGTCACGGGAAATATCGGCAACGTCCAGTTCCATTATTGCATCACGCACCAAAATCACAACGACATCGGTGCCGGCACGTTGAACCGATATGCCAGGTTTACGTAATGTGTCATACAGCGCGAATTCCAAATCGGCCATATAAGTAATAGCCAGTGCGGTATCATTTGTCGTCTTGTCGCCATATTCGTATTTATCGCTGTGTTTAATCTGTGAAATCGTTTTACCACCTGCGCCCAAATATACTGGACGTTTTGCGGTACGCGATGTTTCGGTCATACTGTCAAAACTTGCGCCACGTAGGTACGTTCCCCACGTGCTGTGTTCGGGGCTGTGATATGTCGCACAACCCGCAATAAGTAAAACAGATATTAAAAATAAATTTTTTATTTTCAATTTATTCCACTATGAAAGAAATTTGATTAGTGTTTGTTGAAAAGCAATGTTGGCTTTCATCCACTTCATAACCGTTTATTAAAATGGAATTCGCCCATGTTGGTTGCTTGGTTGAAAAATAGGCGCATTCATCAGCAGAAAGTTCAGTCAGGTTGATTGAAAACGATGCATTGTCAAAACTTGGGTTAATTGACCAAGATTCGCCACCCAATGGTGATTTGTTCGATTTTAATGCGCCAGACTTGATCAAATATTCAACTGATACACCCTCGTATGTGCCGCGCGCACCGGTAAGTAATTTTACATCTTTAACAATCTTCTCTAATTCAGCTGTCGCAATTGTACGAATTTGGGTTGTGCGAACTTGACTGTACATTTTAACAGTTGCAACCGACATAAGTGCACCAATTGCTAAAACACCAATAATTTCAATCAGAGAACGTCCATATTCTTGTTTCATAAAAATCCCCCCATTATTTTGTAGAATCGATAATTTCTGCATCCTCGAACAAGCTCATTGCGTCTGCAACCAATGGGTCTGATACAATTTCGTCGTGTCGCTGTTCGGTGACGGTTTGTGTATGTTCAGATTTTGTCGCATGTTCCAATGTCCATGTTTGTCCGGTTTTTTTGTTTAACCATGCGGTTAGCTTTTGCGCAAAATTATCATCAGTTCCGCGGTCAAAATATACAATATGACCGTCGGTGAATTCAGAAACCTCAATATTTGATGTGTAATATGAATACATCAAAATTTCTTTGTCAGATTGTAATGCGGTTGCCAATTCTGTTGCCGAAGAAATCTTCGTTTTTTCGGGTTTGGTGGTCGCAGCAGGTGACTTTTGTTGCGCGGTTGACGCATTTGGTTGTTGTTTCAATATTTCGGCAACCGATGGCATTTCTGCGATATGCATCATACGTATAACCAACATATCAAAGCATTGTTTTTGATTGCCTGCCGCTTGCATTTCTGAAACCGAGGCAACCATAACCTGCCACAATCTTGACAGGGTGTTTAATGACGTATGTGAATTTATATCACGAATTTTGGCGCGCTGGTCCGCCGTATATGGTGCCGATGCGCAATCACCCGCGTGAAGCGCCGGGTGCATACGTGTTGCCCAATGTGTCCATTCCATCATATCGGTCAGTAACATAGATAAATCTGCGCCATTATTATAGATTTCATCAATGCGTTCCAATGCAGTTGCAGTGTCACCCGAAAGAATTGTTTCCATAACCGACATAACCACACTGCGATCGGCGCGTTTAAGCATATTTAATACAGCCACTTCGTCAACATGGCCGCCCGTTTGGGCAATCGCTTGGTCAAGCAAAGATAACCCATCGCGCACAGAGCCATCGGCGGCACGTGCCAATAATTCATTCGCTGCATCGGTCAATTCAATTTTTTCGGTTTCAGCAATGTTGGCGAAATGCTTTTTCAATGTTTCAACCGGTACACGCACCAAATCAAAACGCTGGCAACGAGATAGAATTGTAACTGGTACCTTGCGTATATCGGTTGTCGCCAAAATAAACACAACATGTGCAGGTGGTTCTTCCAATGTTTTAAGCAGTGCGTTGAAGGCACTTATGGATAACATATGAACTTCGTCAATGATATAGATCTTATAGCGACCATTTGTTGGCCGGTATTGAACCGCGTCCAATATTTCACGCATATTATCAACGCCAGTATGTGATGCCGCGTCAATTTCCATTACGTCAATGTGTTGACCCGCAGCAATTGCGCGACAGTTTTCACACACGCCGCACGGTGTTGCGGTTGGTCCGTTTGATGATAAACAATTTAATGCCTTGGCCAAAATACGTGCTGTACTGGTTTTTCCAGTTCCACGAATGCCGGTAAAAATGTATGCGTGTGCAATACGTCCAGTGTTTATCGCAGTGGTCAATGTTTTTACCAAAACATCTTGGCCGATAAGCGATGCAAAATCTTGACTGCGGTATTTACGGGCTAAAACAGTATAATTGCTATCCATATCAAAACTTCCTTTTGCGTTCAGAATAGCAAAAGGAAGTCAAATTTCAACAATAAAAGTGCGCCGAAATAACAATTATTTCAAGTTTTCAATAAAGTCGGGTAATGGGATTTCTTCTTCGTCCCCAGATTCAACCACGTCGGGAATTGTGTCTGGTATTTTTTCACCAGTTGTACCACGCGTAGAATCGATTTTTTCTTGTTCAGCACTTACAATACGGCCATAGTGTTCCGCAGATTGTAATAAGCGTTCACGTTCAATTTCATCTGTTGTTTGACGTGCCAAATCGATGTATTGTTTTCTTTTCTGGCGCCATTTATGACAGCGCTGAATCATTTGTCCGACATTAGACGTTTGATTTTTTTTATTTTGCATGTTTTTTTCTTTTATCAGGAAAACATTTTCTATGGGTTTTTATCGTACCCACGTTCTTAAACATTCCCAATGATAAAGTATCTTAAAACTGATTGCAATATTTTTTTTGTATTGCTACGCTTATGGCGTAGGAGGGATAAATTTTGCACAACAGTCGTGGAAATTTTTTGTTACAGGCATTGTTGTCGGTGACGCTGTTGTTCGCTTTTATCCCATTCTTTGCCATAAAATTACTGGAACGCGACAATAATGCGCATATGTATGCAACGACACAAAAGATAGATCATGCAACAACTGCAGCGCGAATTTTTATTCGTGAAAATATATCTTCTTTGCCGTATGATCGTACAGTAATTGCCGGAAATTCATTTGCAGATGTATTGGAGCCGTATGGTTTACCACTGGGGTTTGTTCCGAAAACAGCACTGGGACAACAAATGATTTTGGTGATAAATAAAACACCAATGGAAGTGTCGGCATATGTTGAATTAACGGGTGGAAATTTGAATACCATGTCGCGTACCGAATTGGTGCGACGTATTGGTTTTTATGCCAAAGATATGGGTGATGGTTCAATTCAAGTAGGTGTTCCGTTGGAAACACTGTATTCTGATGTCGTGCGCAGAAACGAACCTGATGTTGATTCAGGTGCTTTCTTGGTTGATTTAGATATGGATGATAATTCAATTTCGGGTGTTGGACGTGCAATTGCGCGACGTGGTAATTTTGAGGGAAGTGAAATAGGGGTGCTTACTATAAACGGTGTGGAAACAGATCGCAAGGTTCGTAATAAAATTGTAACAATGGCGGCTGATAAAACCATATTTCAATCAAAAACAGGCGAAGGAGCATTGTCGCTTGTTCGTGGAACAATGATTGTTGACAATGTGTCTGCGCGCACGATTTCCAAATATGGTGATACCGGCAACATAACATTAAATTCTGCTGGTGTTTATGATTTTTCGATGGCTGCAGGACGTACGGGATTTTATGGACCGGCAAAATGGAATATTCATGGCAATCTTGTATCCAGTAAAATAAATTTTGCAACAGAACGTTTAGAAGTTGATTCTTTCTTGAATGTGTCGCGTGGTCAAGATGTGTATATAAATTCTGATACTTTGGAATATAGCAGCAACAGTGGTATTGATACACATATTATACATGCATCAAATATAACGTTGCGCGACCAGACATCTGAATCTTTATCGCGTGGTGGTTCGGGCGCAACAGTGTTGGACGTGCGTCCAGCTGGAACATCTGTATTGCCAGATGTTCGTGTTGGAACAATAAGTAATTCTGTGTTCAGAATATTGAAAACGCCTGCGGCTAATGATGCAACAACGGTTGATTGTAAATCAATAATTTCGTCTTTGGATGGTGTGTACAACGACCAATCTTTATCGCAATACATAATATGTCAATTCGTCTATTGGCATAGATTGGAAAAAAGAATAGATATAAAACAATGTTTGTTGAGTGGTAAAAGTGGCTGTGTTTAGAACGAATATTTTTAACGATAACAACAGTGGCGCCAGTATAATAGAAGTACTGATGTCAATGGCAATTGTTGCGATTGCTGTGCCATTTGTGTATTCGCAAATTGTTGAAACGAATAATAATATTCGCGATATGGCTATTGCGCGCAACATAATAGATTTGCGACCAGAGATATTAAACTTTATCCGTTTGAATCAAGATACATGGCCAGATGTCGTACAAATAAGAATGAACGATAAAGATTTGGAAATGTTGTCTACGGGTGCCAGTGCAGGATTTATAGATAAATATGTTGTAAATGGTACTTCGATTACCGATGTATATTTGGTATTTGATATGGGTTCAACAAATCTGCGCACCGCAAATATTGCACATCATATCGGCGATGATGCAGCGATTGTGGACGGAGATGGTGTTGCATATGGTCGTACATGGGCGGTTGCCGCCCCGGATTTTTCAGAAGGTGATTTAATATATCGTATTACACGAAATGTTTATGGCGAAGATAATACAAAATTTTTACATCGTGGCACATCGGGTGATGATGATTTAAATGTTATGCATCGTGATTTGAATATGGGTGGATACAACATATATGGTATTGGTGGCGTGTTTGCATCGGCACTACGCGCACGTGATGTTACATCAACATTTGTTGAATCTGAAGATTTAGTTGCAGACTCTATATATTTTTCCAATGGTGCAAATATGACGGGCAACAATGTGTCAATAGGCTCGTTGCGTGTAACTGATGATATTATCGGTTTCCGAAATATATATGCGGCAAAATTAAACAATAATGGGTATTCAACATCGGGACGTATTATTGCAGACAAGGCAACCGTTGTAAATTCGTTAAATGTCGCACAAAACTTGAACTTGAAATCTAGCAGTTCTAAAACAATAAGTGGTTTTACGGGAATAAGTGCAGGGTCGGTTTATACTTCTTTTTTAAGCACAGATGAAATAACTTTTTATGAAAATTTTGGTTTAACGGTGTCGGGTGAACTTATGATGTCAACAAATTCGCCAATTAAATTTGGCTCTTGGTATTTTCCGTCAACAACACCACCAACGTTTTCGGCACTGAATATCACACGTACTAAAATGCCAAATGTGCCAGGCGCCGAAGAATTCGGTGCACTGATGTCAAACGGGTGGCAAGAATATATCCCAACAGGGTACACGAGTGGACAATGAAAAATAAAAGCAGAATTTTTTCATGGTACAAATCTCAGCATGGCGGCATGCTGATTGAATTGCTGATGTGTGTTGCAATTGTTGCGGTTGTGTTGCCATTTTTATTCAAGTTTCAACAAGATTCTATTGTGCGTGCTGAAAATATCGCGGTTGTACGTGAAATGCACGATGTTGAAACCGCGTTGGAACGATATATTGTCGCCAATCGTGAAGAATTGTTGACAGTGGCGGGTAAAAATATCGCACGTGTTGAAATTTCTGATTTGCTGGATTTTGGTGTACCACAAAGCATTGTTGAAGAAAGTGCTGACAAATACCAGTTGCGAGTATTGAAATCTTCAGATGCAATTGGCCAGGCAACATTACAAGGTATCGTCGTTATGACGGATGCAACAATAAGTCCATTGCGTACACAACAAATAATGGCGGTTGGCGGTGATAATATGGGCTTTATTGACGGAACACATGCATACGGCACATTTGGGGCGTGGCATACCGATACAATGGATATTGGTATAAATGCACCTGATGGAATTGTTGCTACGACTTCGGTCAATCGTGATAACGCATTGTACCTGTGGCGTGAACCGTCGAACAATGCAGATGATGCAAAAATGTTGGGGCCATTAAATTTGGGTGGTCACGATATAACAAATGTAAAATATTTTGATACTGCTGCGGCTGGGTTTGACGAAATATTGAAAACAATCACTGTTGCTGCAAACAAGGTTGTTTTTGCTAATCGTACAACAATTGACAGTGTACTGGATACTAAAAACGCAACGTGTATTGGTAATTTGTCCGCAGATGCCAAAACGATGGAAATTGCCGGAACACTATTGTTGGCGGATGTTGGAAAGTTTTCAAGTGTGACAGTTGCAGACCTGTGGACAAACACGCTGAATCTGTCGGGATTGTCCATAAATAGCGACAGCAGAAATGCGATTTTGGATGTGAATCAAAGTTTGGATATGACGGGTGGTCGTATAACTGCGATATATACGACGGTCAGTTTTTCGGGTTCAATAACACCGCGTTTGGTTGTGCGCGACAAGATTCTTGATTCTGTAAATCCTGATTATTTTTGGGACGTCAAAGATAAAACCGCAAATCTGCACGATATTTATATGCCGGAATTATCACGTATGGCGACACTGATTGCGCATAAAGAGGGCGATAAGTCAACCGTTTCTGGTCGTATATTTTCGTCGGTTTCATCAAATCAAAATGCGACTGTTGCAGATTATATGAACGCAATTTTGGAAATTCAGGCATCGGTACGCGCGAAATATAGTTTGTTGAAATTGTAATTATTTATGGTATATATCAAAGCATGAAAATAAAATGTGATTTTTGTAAAACAGAATATACACTGGACAAGGTGCCAGCGTCGCCTGTCAAATGTGCAATATGTGGACATGTTTGGACGGTTGCACGTGCTTCACGTCGGGGGGCGGTTATGGCGTTTGTTGCGGCAGCGTGTGCATTACTGTCGGCAATCGTTTTTACTGTTGCAGTTGTGGTACGAAGCAAAATTGACAGTACTACAAACAAACCGGTGGTTGCAGAAATATCTGACATCCAAACAGTTGTAGACAAGGGTGGGGTTTCGCGTTTCGTTGTGCGTGGTGCGGTCATAAACCAGACTGATCAAATTTATACTGTCCCAGATATTATCATTGTTTCGCGCGATGAACATGGCAAACCAATCGCACGTCAAAAATTTATGCCGTCTGTGCCATTGGTTGATGGCGGTGCGTCGGTTGAATTTAATCATATTTTATCATCATCAACAGATGGTGTAAAAAAGATAACGGTTGAATTACAAACGGGGGATATGTAATGAAACGAATAATGATTGCTTTGTGTGGGTTGTTTTTGTTCTGTGGTGCGTATGCCGATACGTCGCCCGTTCCAATGCCTGTACCACGTGTCAGTGTTTTTTCAACATCCACAGATTGGCAGGCAATAACTGGTTTGCAATTAAACGAATATCGTGGTGAGTTCAAGGTGGACTCTAAACTTGTTGGGTCAAAGGGTTTGGTGCTTTATTACCTTGACGGATTCCCATGTTATGGTTTGGGTGATACGGTTCGTGTTTGGTTTGGTCCAAATGGCAAGCATGATGGTTCACTGCGTATTGCGTGTGTTTATGCGCCAACCGAAATAAACTTTTCATGGCGGCATGCAACGCGTGATGCTGATGACGCAACGGGTACGGGTTTAATTACATGTCCGGTATCGTCGGATGGTCGTGAAATGACAATCGATATGGCAAAATGCAGCAAGGGTAAAGATTGGTCTGAATACAGATAGGTTGCAATGTTTCGTGAATTTGTGGTTGTTGAAGAAAATGTTGGATTGCGCCTTGATAAATTCTTGGCGGGGGTGATGCCAGATTTTTCGCGCAGTGAAATTCAGCGTTTTAACGTTTTGCGTAATGGTGCGCCGGTTAAATTTTCAGATAAAGTGCGTGCTGGCGACGTGATTCGTGTCGAAGTTATTGAACCGAAAACAACGATTGCTGCGGACAGCGTTTCTTCAGACTTTGATTTGGATATTTTGTACGAAGATGACGACATTATCGTTATAAACAAACCGCGTGGGGTTGTTATGTATCCGTCGGCTGGAAATAAAACGGGAACTCTTGTCCAAAATATTTTGGCA